>JAEEGJ010002660.1_pt1 | contig 84181 bp, 65 predicted proteins | sample 8958761 | NCBI WGS metagenome assembly JAEEGJ01 (sample SAMN16246546, study PRJNA631951) | gut metagenome | biome: gut microbiome; feature: rumen; material: RS-attached | host: Bos | place: Iran: Karaj | collected 2018-10
GGACGAAAAATATGTGATGTACGGGTATTTCGGCGGAGAGGGTGCGTTTTATTTAAGACTCTATTGTGTCGATCCGTCGGATAATTTAAAGGCATGTATGAAGCGCGGAGTGTCTTCGATACTTTTTTCGGCTACTCTGTTACCGATAAGGTACTTTAAGAGCCTGTTGGGAGGAGAGGATGAGGACTATGAAGTTTATGCAAATTCATCTTTTGACCCCGCAAAAAGAGCAATATTCTTAGCCGAAGGCGTAACAACCAAGTATACCGAACGAGGTCCTGCACAATTTGAAAGAATTGCCGGGCTGATAAATAAAATAACAAGTGCCCGAAAGGGTAATTATATGGTTTTCTTTCCCTCATATTCCTTTATGGACAGCGTTTTTAAGGCATACGAAGCCGTATATTCGTCTGAAGGGATATTAATCCAGGGAGATCGAATGTCCGAAGAGGAGAGAGAAGATTTCCTTAACAGATTCATGAATGCGGATGAGCATAAGGAAGAAAGCCTTGTCGGATTTTGCGTGCTTGGAGGGATTTTTTCGGAGGGAATCGATCTTCAGGGAGAAAACCTTATAGGTTCTTTGGTGGTCGGCACCGGAATTCCGATGGTCTGCGATGAAAACGAACTTATAAAGGATTATTTTGACAGAACGGACGGAGACGGATTCGGAATGAAGTATGCCTATATTTTTCCCGGATTTAACAAGGTTTTGCAGGCAGCCGGACGTGTAATCCGTACACATGAAGATGTAGGTATTGTGGCTTTATTGGACTACAGGTTTGCCTATTCATCATATAAAGAACTGTATCCGAGAGAGTGGAAAGATGTGGTTAAGATAACAAAAGAAAGCGCATCAGATGAACTGATGCGCTTCTGGAATAAATATATTTAATTGTACATGTTACTCTTCGGGAATGATTATTGCGGCTATGATATAAGCCAAAAGACCCGAACCTCCCATGAGGGAGAATATTACCCACAATACACGTATAACCGTGGGATCCGTTCCGATATACTCGGCTATACCGCCGCATACTCCGCAGAGCATTCTTTCTGTTGCTGATTTTGTAAGTCTTTTTCCGTTATTCATAATAATTCTCCTTTTCTTATATTAATTCTTAAAAGACATGTTTACATTGCCCATTCCGACTTCTATGTTGTACTTTGACGAAGATTCGTTGTCAATCTCTCTTTCTGAAGCCATGCCCGAGATCTTGGTGGATCCGACGTTTAAGTTGCCCATTCCGACCTTAATGTCGTAATCGTGGTCGGTTTCCGCACTTTCAAGCTTAAGAGTTGCATTACCCATAGTACATACCAGATCAAGAGAATCGCTTATGTCACCGGCTGAGGTAAAGTCACCCATTCCGACCTCAACATTGGCATTTTTCGAATACAGCTTTTCAAAAGAGACCTTTCCGGCACCTATGGATATATCTGCATCTTCGGCCGTTAGCTTGCTAAAGCTGATGTCTCCGGCACCGAGCTCGATGTCTAAATCCTTACACGTTATATCAACCTTACATTTTAAGGCTGATGCCCCGGCTTCTATGTCAAGACTGTCAAGAGTCATGTTATCAGGCATATACAATACGGCTTTTTTGTCCTTGCTTAATCCGCTTTTGTTCTTTGGCTCGAATTGTATCTTAACCTTATTGTTGCCGCTTTTATCGAACTTGACAACGACGTTTTCACTTGTTTCGGCAGACACCTTCCCGTCAGTGCCTGCTTTTATCTGCAAGTCAACAGCTCCTATGTCAAGTTCGATATCCTCTATGGTGCTCGCTTCCCCTATGACCACCGTTTCTCCCGCTATCGATGATGAATCGGAATTATCTTTCAATATATCCTCCGTCGCATCATCGATATCATCAAATATATCCGTTACATTTATTACCGAACCCGTTGCAAATCTGCCTATCTTTATTATGCCTTTTCCTATTCCCTTGAATATGGAGAATACTGCCGGAACAATCAGTAAAAACAGTACTATCAACAGAATAAGTACGCTTTTTGTGATTTTTACACCGAATATTGTGTATTTGGGTTCCCCGTTGTCTCCGACAGCATTGTCACTTTCGGCAACTTGCGTATATTTATCCGGTACGTCACGAGTGTCATCAATACTGTCAGAATAGCCTGTCTCTGTGAATTCTCCATCAATGACACTTGTGTCAGATGATGCAAGCTTGATTTTGGCTGCGAGTTCCTCGGGTGTTCCGAGCGATCTCATCCTTTCTTCCAGGTCCTCAACATCATCGACGTCAAGATAATCGTAGTAATATCCCAAAGCGTCCTGCTTCTCGTCTGAAGATATATCCGAAAGAAGTTTTTCAAGCTCGCTTAAATATTCTGCTCTGCTCATTATGAATCCTCCTCATTTCCTTCCTCTGTCTTCCCCATGAATATAGATGTAACCCTGGATGAATATGCAAGCCATTCGCTTCTGTATAAAGCCAGCTGTGCGCTTCCCCTCTCCGTTATCTTGTAATAACGCCTGTTACGGCCGTTGAACTGCTCGTCATATGTCTCCAGACACTCATCTTTTTGCAGTCGTCTGAGTACCGGGTATAAAGTCGATTCCGAAAGCTCTATAACGGAACGTACATCCTGAGTGATCTTATATCCGTAGGTGCCCTTGCATTCTCTGGCGACTACCGCGAGTACGATAGCGTCCAACAAGGCTGAACCTGTATTGAATACCAAGGTTAAATCACCTCCTTTGTAACTCCTACAATATTATACGCGATATAATATTGCTTACAAGTAATGTTATACACCATATAATATTGTATGTCAACACTCTATGAAAAAAATTTATATATAATTTCAAATTAGCTTTCAGGACTGCTCTCAAAACCCGAGCAATGCACGAAACTATGGACAAAACGGCACTTTTGAGAGATAATAAAACGTATAATATATAAATAGGTATGTATTGCGATTTAACGCGGAGGTTGTCTTAAGTGAAGATAAGGAATTGTACAGCAATTGCATTTGTCTTAACCGCATGTCTTGCTATGGCGGGCTGCGGAACTTCGACCGATTCGGGAGACGGAGACACACTGGTTTTAAAAGCGGGTTTTTCAACGGGGGCATCGGATCCCAGAGTTGTTGCTACAGAGCTTTTTAAAGAAGAAGTTGAGACGGCAACCGACGGAAGGATTGTTATAGAGATATATCCCGACGGAGAACTCGGAGCGGATTCTGACCTGATAAGCGGTATTGTCAACGGAGATGTTGATATTACGGCATCCAGTGCGGGTAATTTTGCCAATTATGATGCCAATGTCGGAATCTCGGCATTCCCTTTTTTGTTCGACGGCTTTGATGAGGCATGGGCATTTGTTGACGGTGATATAGAGAAAGAGGCTGAGAAGAACCTTGCTTCATGCAATATACGGGTTTTGGGGCATTACGATAACGGATTCAGATGTGTGACTACGTCAAAAGATGTGGGACCCGTCAATTCGGTTGATGATATGCAGGGGCTTATTATACGTACACCGGAGAATCAGATTGTAATGCAGACTATGCAGCTTTTGGGCGCCGAACCCAGAGTACTTGATTTTACCAAGCTTAAGGATGCTCTTAGGAACGGTGAGTTTGATGCACAGGAGAATCCTATTCCGGTTATATACAATAACGGCCTTTATGAGGTTCAGTCCAATCTGGCGATTACCAATCACAGTTATGACGTAATGCTTTTTGTTATCCGTGAAGATATATGGAAGAAGTTATCCGAGGAGGATAAGAAGATAATTTTGGATGCTGCGGCCAAGGCACAGGTTAAAGACAGAGAACTTGTCAGGACGCAGACCGAGGAATACATTGAAAAACTTGAGGAAGAGGGCATGACCGTCACATATCCCGATCTTGAAGAGTTTAAGGCGGCAACGTCAACTGCCGTAGATGTATTTGCAGACACTTACGATGCAAAGCTGTTGGATAAGATTAGGTAGGTTACATGGGTTTTAGGTACATTATAGTTATTCTGGTCATCGCATCGATTCTGTGTCTGGTTGAATCCGTAAGTATGAGAAGACGCAATCCCGGACTTATTCTGATGGAAAGTGTCGGCGCGGTTGCCAATATAATCTGTTTCGGTTTGCTTAGCAGCAAAAGTTTTGAGAATGTCAGGCTGGGCCTTACTATATTCCTTTTTGCTCAGTCCTGGTTGTATTTCAATGCCACATGGGCAATAGCGGCCATGGGCAGGTACAGAAGCTTTAAGCGATATCTGATACCTATAGGTGTATTGTCGCTTTATCAGTCTTCGGTCATATTAAGTTCTTTTGCAGGCAATAAGGTTTTCAGCCTGGCAAGGCATATATATCTCGGTCGTACATGGTGGATAGCGGAAGCACACAGGGGTACTCCGCCCGTTATGGGATTGGAAGGATATTATGCGGCGCTTGCGGGCGAAGCCTTAATAATGCTTATTGCCCTGCTTGTTTATTCCAAGAATACAGACAAGCTTTTCAGAGGCAAATATTACTATCTGTTTCTGACGGAACTGGTATATCTGTTCCCGGAATTCATGTCCTTTATTAAAAGCTGGCCGACCTGGACCATGGGAATATCGATCAATGTATGCTGTTTCATATGGCACTATTATGTCAACTACTATTCTGTATACAAGTTAAGAAGCTGGTCGCTTTTAAACTTTGCCAATGACATGAGTGACGGGTTTATCCTGTATGACGAATACGATGATCCCGTCTATATGAACGATGTCCTTAAGAATACCTTCACCGAGGAACTTAAGGAGGACTTTAAGGATAAAGACAAGCTTGATAAGTGGTTAGCCGATACGATTACCATTGCGGATTCCGTTGTCAGAAGATATGAGAAGAGCGACGGCGAAGGAGTATATTTCAGAACCAGAAAAAACGAGTTAAACAGGAGCGGCTTTTCGCTTGGAACGATTTATATCCTGCATGATTCGACCGATTCGGTGTTAAGATTCATTGCGATGGAAGAGGCCAACAGAGAGCTTGAGAGAGCCGCAAGGATGAAGTCGGATTTCCTGGCCAACATGTCTCATGAGATACGTACTCCCATGAATGCCGTTATAGGAATGGCCGAACTGTCATTAAGAGAAGATCTGCCTCCCAAAGTGGCGGATTATCTGACACAGATTAAGAGCTCGGGACGCAACCTGCTTAATATCATTAATGACATACTTGATTTTTCGAAGATTGAAGCCGGTAAGATGGAGATAGTACAGGGACCTTATGAGCCTCTTTCGGAGATCAATGATATAGCCAATGTTTTAATGACGAGGATCGGTGAGAAGAATCTTGAACTGTTTGTGGATGTGGATGCATCTGTTCCGCATCTTTTGGAAGGCGATGCGATGAGAATCAGGCAGATTCTTATTAACCTTTCCAATAACGCGATTAAGTTTACTCAGGAAGGTATCGTATGCATAAAGCTTGCGTGTGAGAGGTTCTCGGATACGGCGCTTGAACTTACTTATCATGTTACCGATACCGGAGTGGGGATAAAGGAAGAGGATATAGAGAAGTTATTCAGAAATTTTGAGCAGATAGATTCCAAGCGTAACAGATCGGTTGAAGGAACCGGTCTCGGACTTGCCATATCCAAGAGCCTATGTGAGGCAATGGGCGGCTCCATTGGTGTTAAGAGTGAATACGGCAAGGGATCGGATTTCTATTTCAGCATTCCGCAGAGGATTTTGGATCCTTCTTTGGATATTGTTATAAAAGATGCGCAGGACAAATATGCCTTTGTTATCAACGATAAAGAAGGAATGGTAGAAAAGTTTAAAGCGGAGATGAACAAGTTGTCAGTGTCAAGCGGAGTGCTTGAGTCGGTTGATGATTATAAGCCGTCGGGCAAGAAGGACTATGTGTTCTTTGAAGCGGAATCGTATGACGATAAGCTCCGTACATTCCTTGATGCTAATAAAGGAGTTACGGGTGTTATACTGGTTGGATTTGATTCCGACTTTAAGCCGGACCGTGACAATCTCCGCGTCATGAGAAGGCCGCAGACCACGCTTGCGATGCTTTCGATTTTAAATGACAGGGAAGAATATGATGAGACAATCAATGAAGCGGACTTCTACCGGGTTGATTTCACTGCTCCTGATGCCACTGCACTTATCGTAGATGACAATCTGGTTAACATAACTATTACAGAAGGTCTGTTAGAATCCACTCATATTCAGTGTACCCATGCTTTAAGCGGCATGGAAGCCATTGAACTTATAAAAGAGAATGAATACGATATTGTCTTCATGGATCATATGATGCCCGAGATGGACGGAATTGAAGCAACACATATCATAAGAGAGACCATTCCGGCAGCAGCGAATGTGCCGATAATAGCACTTACCGCGAATGTCATGGAAGGTGTAAAGGATATGTTTATAAGCGAGGGAATGAACGACTTTGTAGGTAAACCAATAGAAGTTAAGACCCTTATGTCGACAGTCAGACGCTGGATTCCTGCGGATAAGATTATAGAGAGTTCGTCAGCGGCATCATTGACCGGGACGACTGATAGCGCAGGTTCCCGCTCAGTTCTTTTAAATGATAAGAATATTGTTGAATATGCATGTCTGGATTATGAAACGGCCATAGAAGTTCTCGGGAATGTAGCCTTATATAACAGAATTGTAGAGGATTATTACAGATCGGGAGCCGATAAGGCCAAAGCTTTGGATGCGGCATATCAGACCGAAGACTGGCAGGATTACACGATTAAAGTACATGCTCTTAAGTCTTCGTCAAGGCAGATTGGGGCGATGGAACTCGGGGATATGGCCGAGCGCCTTGAGAAGGCCGGACATGAGGATGATCTGGACACCATAAATGAGAATCATGCGGGACTTATGGAGAAATTCGATATCCTGCTTGGTAAGCTTTCGGGATATTTTACGGACAAATCGGATGAGATAACACCCGATACGGCAGAGCAGGCGGATGCCGCGGTTTTAAAGGAGCTTTCGGACAGACTCTATGCCGCTTGCGATGAGCTTGATATGGACGGAATGGAAGCGGTGAAGAACCGGATGAAAGAATACAGATATCCCGAAGCCGTTGAAGATATCGTGAAGCAGTTATACAAAGCAATAGACAATGTCGATACCGATGAATGTATCAGACTTATGGACAGAATATTGAAAGGATAAGGAGAAGCTTAATGGATACACACAGAATTCTGTTAGCCGGAAGGAATACGGCGTTAATCGACCATATATTCATACAGATGGACGATGAGTTCGAGTGCATGACGACCTCGATGAGGCCGGAGGACATCTTGAATCATATCAATGTTACGAGATATGATGCCTTCATTTACTGCATACAGAAGGATGATCGCAAGGATTATCAGATGATGATGGGCTATAAGGACAACTTTATCCGAAAGGGTACGGCTTTCATGATAGCCGGTTATAAGGACGAATGCGAAGCGTTCCAGAGCGTTACGGGACGAATGGCGGCTTATTCGTACAGCATTCCGCTTTCGATAAGTGATGTCAAGAAGGATATAATGGCGGCATATGAAAAACACAGGGCGGCTGTTGCAGCGTTTGAAGCGCAGATGAGCAAAGTCGGAATTGCTCCCGAGCCTGTCATGGTTTCGGAGAGCCCGTCCGAACAGTCTGTTACAGATACTCCGGGAACCGAGCACATCCCGACATCGGATCCGGGTCGTAAGAAGATACTTGTGATAGATGATGATCCGATGGTACTTAAGTTGATTAAAGGACATCTGGGAGATGAATATGACATGGCATCGGCCATAAGCGGCAAGGTGGCATACAAGTTTTTATCAAACAAGTCTGTCGATCTGATTCTTCTTGATTATGAGATGCCTGAAGAGAACGGACCGATGGTATATGAGAATATCCGTAAGATGGAAGGTGAGATAAGGAATGTTCCGATTGTATTCTTAACGGGTATCACCGACAGGGAAAAGCTTGTCAAAGCACTGTCTTTAAGGCCCAACGGATATTTGCCCAAGCCTGTTAACGGGCCCAAGCTGGCAAGCATGGTGAGCAAACTCATCGGATAGAATCCGGACGCGTTTGCATGCGTGCGATTATTGACAATGAGCGCTGTTTTTTATATTATGAAACAGGTTTGATTTACATAAAATATTTTAAGGATAGGAAGCAATAAAATGAGTAAGGAATTAGCCAAGACATACGACCCTAAGGGGATGGAGGACAGGATTTACAAGAACTGGACGGAAAAGGGATATTTTCATGCTGAGGTAGACCACAGCAAAACTCCCTTTACTATCGTGATTCCGCCCCCGAACATCACGGGACAGCTGCATATGGGACATGCTCTTGATGAGACGATGCAGGATATCCTTATAAGATACAAGAGAATGCAGGGTTATAACGCTCTGTGGCAGCCCGGTACGGATCATGCTTCAATAGCTACGGAAGTTAAGATAATAGAGAAACTTAAGGAAGAAGGAATCGACAAGGCGGATTTAGGCAGAGAAGGATTCCTTAAGAGAGCATGGGAGTGGAAAGCTGAATACGGCGGACGTATTGTCAATCAGCTTAAGAAGTTAGGAAGCTCATGTGACTGGGACAGAGAGCGATTCACAATGGATGAAGGCTGTAACAAAGCCGTTACGGAAGTTTTCTGCCGTATGCATGAGAAAGGCTGGATATATAAGGGCAGCAGAATAATCAACTGGTGTCCCGTTTGTAATACTTCTATTTCCGATGCGGAAGTTGAGTATGAGGAGCAGGCCGGACATTTATGGCATATTAAATATCCTTTGGTTGATGAGAACGGAGAGCCTTCTAAGACGGAGTTTTTGACATTTGCTACAACCCGTCCCGAGACCATGCTCGGCGATACCGCCGTAGCCGTTAACCCGAATGATGAAAGATATACAAAGCTTCACGGAAGACAGGTATGGCTTCCTTTGGTCAACAAGCCTATTCCCGTAGTTACGGATGACTATGTTGATATGGAATTCGGAACCGGTGTCGTTAAGATTACGCCCGCGCATGACCCTAACGATTTCGAGGTCGGCAAGAGACATGATCTTCCGGAGATCAATATAATGAACGATGACGCGACGATCAATAAAAACGGCGGCAAGTATGCCGGAATGGAGCGTTACGAGGCAAGAAAAGCCATAGTATCGGATCTTGAGGCTTTGGGTCTGCTTGTTAAGATAGAGGATTATTCGCATAACGTAGGTACTCATGACAGATGCGGAACAACCATAGAGCCCCTTATAAAGGCACAGTGGTTTGTTAAGATGGATGAACTTATTAAGCCTGCGGTTAAGGCCGTTAAGGACGGAGAGATCAAGCGCATCCCTCCGAGAATGGATAAGATATATTACAACTGGACTGATAACATCAGAGACTGGTGTATTTCAAGACAGTTATGGTGGGGCCACAGAATCCCCGCATATTACTGTAAGGACTGCGGTGAGGTTATGGTTGCCGCAGGTGCACCCGACAAGTGCAGCAAGTGCGGCAGCACCAATATAGAACAGGATCCCGATACGCTGGATACATGGTTTTCATCGGCACTCTGGCCTTTCTCAACACTCGGATGGCCGGAGCAGACTGAGGATCTTAAGTATTTCTATCCGACGGATGTACTTGTAACCGGATACGATATTATCTTCTTCTGGGTTATCAGAATGATATTCTCAGGTTATGAGCAGATGGGAGACAAGCCTTTTAAGACGGTACTTTTCCACGGACTTGTTCGCGACGATCAGGGACGTAAGATGAGTAAGTCTTTGGGTAACGGTATAGATCCTTTGGAGATTATAGACAAGTACGGTGCAGATGCGCTCAGACTCACACTCATTACCGGTAATGCTCCGGGTAATGACATGAGATTCTATATGTCCAGAGTTGAAGCCAGCCGTAACTTTGCCAACAAAGTATGGAATGCTTCGCGTTTCATCATGATGAATATGGGTGATGCTTCACCTGCAGAGCCTTCGAAGGATGCCCTTAAGCCGGAAGACAGGTGGATAATAAGCAGACTTCAGTCCGTGATAAAGGACGCTACCGAGAATATGGACAAATTTGAGCTCGGTATAGCCGTACAGAAGGTATATGACTTTGTATGGGACGAGTTCTGTGACTGGTACATTGAGATGGTTAAGCCCCGTCTGTACGGTACGGAGAATGCCGATGACAAGAACGCCGCATTGTGGACTCTTAAGACGGTGCTTATAGATGCGCTTAAGCTTTTGCATCCTTATATGCCGTTTATTACCGAAGAGATATTTATGACACTTCAGTCTGAAGAAGAGTCAATAATGATCTCGAACTGGCCGATATATGATGAGAACAAAGTATATGCCGCTGAGGAAAGAGATATTGAGCTTATAAAGGAAGCGGTCAGAGGAATACGTAACGTTCGTACACAGATGAATGTTGCACCTTCAAGAAAAGCCGGCGTATATGTTGTTTCTGACAATGCCGAAATCCGCAATGCTTTTGAAGCAGGAGAGGTATTCTTTAAGGGCCTGGCTTATGCTACGGATGTTACTGTCCAGAGTGATATGCAGGGTATAGCTTCGGATGCCGTATCAGTAGTTATTCCGGGTGCCAACATCTATATACCGTTTGCAGAGCTGGTTGACATAACAAAAGAAAAAGAGAGGCTTAAGAAGGAAGAGGAGAGACTTCATTCCGAAATTAAGAGAGCCGAAGGAATGCTGAATAACGAGAGATTCACATCCAAGGCACCTGCAGAGAAGGTTCAAGAAGAAAGAGACAAACTGGAAAAGTATAAACAGATGCTTAGCGAAGTATCCGCACAGCTTGAAAAACTCGGAAATATATAGGGTATATCTTATAAACTGCTTAATGCATGGCGGGGGTCAATATGGCAGAGAGCAATAAGCTATCATCGGAAGAGTTAGCGAAGTTAAGGGAACAACTTAAAAAAGAAGCATCTCATATCAATGCGGGAAGAACCGGAAGCGGTGACGATTTGCAGGCCGATCAGGGTTACGAAAAAGAAGAGATAAGAAGTGCCAAGGAGATAACGGTTGAGGTATCCGAAGACAGGATGAAGGCAACCGTCAGGTTGGCTGCGCCCAATATGAACGAATCTTACAGTGTTCCTGAGGTCATCGCCGCGTTGCGCTCCAACAGAGTGGTGCTTGGAATAGACAGTCAGGCAATAAATGAGATGATTAATCTGGGCCATTACGAAGAAGATATGGTGGTAGCTCAGGGTAAGGAAGAAGTCCAGGGAACGGATGGGTATTTTGAGTGGTTTGTGGATCTTGAGAAGCATGAAACACCCGAGATACGTGAAGACGGAACCGTGGATTATACCGCCATGAACAAACTGGCCAATATTAATGAGGGTGACAAGATTGCGGTATATCATCCGGCGGTTCAGGGCGAGAAGGGCTTTGATGTATCCGGTGCGGAGAAGATACCGCGTATTGCCAAAGAGCAGAATCAGTTAAGAGGCAAATATATCAGATACGACATGGAGACGCTTGAATATTTTGCGACTCTGTCGGGCAAGATATCATTAAACGGCAATGCGATTGAGATATTGTCGGTACATGAAGTCAATGATGACCTTGATATGACCTACGGAACCGTGGAATTCTACGGAGATATAGTGATTAACGGTAATGTCGAGGCCGGAGCCGTGATACGTGCGGGACGTAATGTGACGATCAACGGAACGGTAGCCGCGGGCAAGGTTTTTGCGGGCGGTGACGTAGTGCTCACAAAGGGCGCTCAGGGCAAGAGCAAGATATCCGCAAGAGGTGATATCTATGCGGAATTTATTGAATATGCAACCGTCGATGCAGTCGGAGAAGTACATGCCAACTATATTATGAATTCGCAGGTGAATTCATCCAAGAAAGTGTTTGTTGACGGTAAGAAAGGCTCCGTTTTGGGAGGATATACGCACGGGCTTTCCGGAGTTGAGGTCAGGAACGCCGGCAACTATAACGAACTGAAAACGGAACTGCATTCGGGCTTTTCCAACGAAGACTATGAGAAATACAATTCGCTTATTAAGCGTGAAGAGGCCGTGAATAATGAGCTTGCCGAGGTCATTTCCGAGATGACGGATCTTCTTAAGACAAGCGTTGAAAGAGGAGCAACTCAGGCACAGAAAGACAGGATATACGAACTCAATATCAAGAAGGATACGGCCAATGCGCAGATAGATGAGATCGGCAAGGAGAAGCATGAACTTGCGGCCAAGATGGCGGAAGGAACGAATTCATACATAGAGATAAAAGGTGATACGTTCCGTAACACCATAATAAGTATAGATGCGGCAACTCTGGTGCTGCAGCGAGAAGAATCCTGTGTAAGATTTGTATGCAAGAACGGCGTAATCGAACGCAGACAGGCACATTTGGATAAGAATGATTGATTATTTAACGGACATTAAGAATAGAGTAAACAGTTATGAGGATGCGGTATCGTTTATACAATCGATACCGCGCTTTTCTGCGTCGAATATTCTTCCGGAAGACAGATTTAAGATGACGTCGGATCTTTATGAATACCTTAAAAAGAGAGGGCTCATAGAAGAAAGAGACATCAGGGTATTTCATATAGCCGGGACGAACGGTAAGGGCAGTGTCTGTGCATTTTTACATTCCATGCATAAGACCATGGGATTAAAGACCGGAGTGTTTACATCTCCTCATCTTACCGATATAAGAGAGCGAATTGTTGCAGACGATGAGATGATATCCAAAGAGGATTTTTATGAGTCGTTTATGACAGTAGCGTCAGCTTATGAGGAGTTTAAGAAAAACGGGAAGTATGCAGACTATGTTCCGGTGTACTTTGACTGGCTGTTCTTTACGGCTGCCGTATATTTTTCCAGGGTTAAGCCGGATGCGATAATCTGGGAGACCGGTCTTGGCGGAAGCCTGGATTCAACCAATGTAATCGGGAACAAATCCGTTGCGGTGATTACTGAGATAGGTATGGACCATATGGAGATACTCGGGAATGATATTGAATCCATAGCGGCACAAAAGGCAGGAATAATCACTTCTGCGGTCCCCGTGGTTACAGTTGATAAGACAGAGGCGGCACTTGATGTGATTAAGCACAGGGCGGAAGAATTTAAAGTTTCGTTAACCGTTGTACCGGACCATGAACATACGGCGAAAAAAGTGACTGATAAAAGGATTGATTTTTCATATAAATCCCGCTATTATAATAATGCTACTCTAGCGGTAGTGGGTCATGCCGCATATCAGACAGAGAATGCGAGCCTTGCATTGGCCGCGATGGAGTGCGTTTATCCGAAGGAGATGCTTACTTTGGATGTCATGCGCAAAGGGCTTTTATCAATGAAGTGGGCCGGACGCATGGAGAAGATTGAGGACAATGTCTTCTTTGACGGAGCGCACAACTTTGACGGTATCGATGCGTTGCTTGAGTCTGTGGGATATGACGGATGCAGGGGCAGAAGGTATATGCTCTTTTCGGCCGTATCGGATAAGCAGGCCGATCTTATGCTTGAAAGCATTGCATCGTCGGGACTGTTTTATGAAGTGGGCCTTACACCCATTCATAATGACAGAAGTGTGGATGAAGACACATTGCGTAAGCTTAGCGCCGTATTTGACGGATCCGATACAGCTGCGGTGATATATGATGAGCTTACTTCGGCGTATGATGCTGTAAAAGAGGGTATTACAAAAGAGGATGTATTGTACGTATGCGGATCGCTGTATCTTGTCGGCGAGCTTAAAGCATATATTGATAAGAAAAGGTAAAAAAGATGATAAATTTTGAAGATGAGCTTAAGAAGTTCCATCCGTCACTGGAGATAGAGGAAGCGGAGGACGCGATATACAATCAGGATCTGACAGACATTGCGGATCTTTTGGTCGGTCTGGTGAAGGAGGACAAGGAGAGCGCAGGCAGCAAAGAAGAGAAGTAGAAAGCGGTGAAGTGGCATGATATGCTATAATTGCGGTGCTACACTGACCCACAACGACTTCTGTACCAACTGCGGGGCCGATGTAGCCAGATATAAGAAAATAGTCAGTACAGCCAATCTTTTATATAATGAAGGACTTGATAAGGCAAGGGTAAGAGATCTGTCGGGAGCGATAGAATCGTTAAGACAGTGTCTTAAGCTTGATAAGTCCAATGTGGACGCCAGGAACCTTTTGGGATTGGTGTATTTTGAGATAGGTGAATACGTACTTGCTCTTAATGAGTGGGTCATCAGTAAGAATCTTCGTCCGTCCAAGAACATAGCGGACGATTACATAAGTCTTTTACAGGACAATCCCAATAAGCTTGACGTATACAGTCAGGCTGTCAAGAAGTTCAATCAGGCATTAAGCTATTGTTATCAGGGATCTTTGGATCTTGCGGTAATTCAGCTTAAGAAGGTTTTAAGTTTAAATCCCAAGTATGTTCAGGCGCATCAGCTTTTGGCGCTTTTATACATCAATGACGAGCAGTGGGAAGATGCAAGGCGCGAGCTTAACAGAGCCCAGAAGATAGATGTAGGCAATACCATTACTTTAAGGTATCTTGCCGAGACACAGAATATCCTGGATATGGATGACGATGCGGGTTATCCCGGAGGCGGCATCGAACTTAAAGGCAAGAGAGGAGCATCTGAAGGTGGAAGACTTAAGAAGGATGCGGTTGATTCGTATTCATCACCCGTTCTTCGTAAAGAGACCAAGACCGCAACGACCGTTTTAAATGTTGCCATCGGTATCATGATAGGTATAGCGGTTGCTTATCTTTTGATTCTTCCGGCCAGAATATCCGCAGCCAGAGAAGGTGTGGATGAGAATCTTAAGGCTGCCGGAGAGCAGCTTGATGCGAAGACTGCGCAGATCACTTCTTTGGAGCAGGATCTTAAGATTGCCAATACACAGGCGGATAAGCTTAAAGAAGAACTGGAAGTATATATAGGTGAGAACGGTACGATGACTGCAATGGACAGTCTTTTAAGTGCCGTTAACAGCTATTTGGACAATCCCGAAGATATGCAGACGGTTGCCGAGTATCTTGATCAGATTGATGAAGCGACGCTTGAGAGTACGAGTGAGAGTTTCACTACCGTGTACAATCTGTTGCTTTCAAAAATCGGTACCGATGTCAGTGCAGGATACTATGACAGCGGTATGAAGGCATATCAGTCGGAGATGTATGAGGACGCTATCAAAGACTTGACAAAGGCATACTCATATGATAATAGTAATGGAGATGCGTTGTACAATCTCGGTAATGCATATCGCAAGTCCGGAGATATTGTCAATGCGATAGACACTTATAACAAAGTTATAGAGGAATTCCCGGATACAGAGATGGCTACCAGATCACAGCAGTATGTCAATGAATTGAATGTAGATTAACCGGTTCAGAGGAGAACATTTTATGTTCTCCTTTTTTTGAAATAATATCGAACAATAATACACAGAGAAGGAGAATATATATGGCAAAAAGAACAGATATCCACAAAGTACTGATAATCGGATCGGGACCGATTATAATCGGACAGGCGTGTGAGTTCGACTATTCGGGCACACAGGCTTGTAAGGCACTGCACAAATTGGGTTATGAGATAGTACTCGTCAATTCCAATCCGGCAACCATTATGACAGACCCGGAGACTGCGGATGTTACATATATTGAACCTTTGAATGTTGACAGACTTGAGAAGATAATCGCCAAGGAACGCCCCGATGCACTGCTTCCCAACTTAGGAGGTCAGTCCGGACTTAACTTATGTTCCGAACTTAATAAGGCAGGAATTCTGGATAAGTATAACGTCAAGGTTATCGGTGTTCAGGTCGATGCGATTGAGCGTGGTGAGGACAGAATAGAATTCAAGAATACCATGGACGAGCTCGGTATAGAGATGGCAAGATCCGATGTGGCCTACTCCGTTGAAGAGGCTTTGCAGATTGCCGACAGACTGGGCTATCCCGTTGTTCTTCGTCCCGCATATACGATGGGCGGTGCCGGCGGCGGACTCGTATACAATAAGGAAGAGCTTAAGACCGTGTGTGCAAGAGGTTTACAGGCTTCACTCGTGGGCCAGGTTCTGGTTGAGGAATCCGTACTCGGATGGGAAGAGCTTGAGCTTGAGGTTGTACGTGACTCGGAAGGCAATATGATTACCGTCTGCTTTATTGAGAACATCGATCCGATAGGTGTTCATACCGGTGATTCCTTCTGTTCGGCTCCCATGCTTACGATTTCCGAGGAGACTCAGAAGAAGTTACAGGAGCAGGCATATAAGATAGTAGATAAGGTACAGGTCATCGGAGGTACGAACGTACAGTTTGCTCACGATCCCAAGTCAGACCGTATCATAGTAATAGAGATCAATCCACGTACTTCACGTTCTTCGGCACTTGCATCGAAGGCTACGGGCTTCCCGATAGCACTTGTTTCAGCCATGCTTGCAACGGGCCTTACACTTAAGGATATCCCTTGCGGTAAGTACGGCACACTTGACAAGTATGTTCCGGACGGTGACTATGTGGTAATCAAGTTTGCCAGATGGGCATTTGAGAAGTTTAAAGGTGTAGAGGACAAGCTTGGTACTCAGATGCGCGCCGTAGGTGAGGTCATGAGTATCGGTAAAACATATAAGGAAGCCTTCCAGAAGGCTATCAGATCTCTTGAGACAGGCCGTTACGGACTCGGTCATGCCAAGGGCTTTGATTCAATGAGCAAGGAAGACCTTCTTGCAATGCTTGTCAATCCTTCATCTGAGAGATACTTCGTTATGTACGAGGCATTAAGAAAGGGCGCTACCGTAGATGAGATCTATGATCTTACAAAGGTTAAGCACTGGTTTATAGAGCAGATGAAAGAACTTGTTGAGGAAGAGGAGGCACTTGTTGCTACTTCCAAGGGAAGTGTTCCTGCTGATGACAAGCTCATTAAGGCGAAAAAAGACGGCTTCTCTGATAAGTACTTAAGCCAGATTCTTGATATACCCGAGGCGGACATAAGGCAGCGAAGGAATGCAATCGGTCTTACAGAAGCCTGGGAAGGTGTTCACGTAAGCGGAACCGAGAACAGCGCATACTACTACTCAAGTTATAACATTGAAAAAGATGAGAGCCCTTCAACAGATAATAAGAAGATAATGATTCTTGGCGGCGGTCCCAACAGAATCGGCCAGGGTATTGAGTTTGACTACTGCTGCGTACATGCTGCAATGGAACTTAAGAGACTCGGATTTGAGACGATAATCGTTAACTGTAATCCGGAGACCGTATCAACCGACTACGATACATCCGATAAGTTATACTTTGAGCCTTTGACACTTGAAGATGTATTAAGCATATACAATAAGGAAAAGCCTCTTGGTGTAATCGCACAGTTTGGTGGTCAGACACCTCTTAACCTTGCGGCAGACCTTGAGAAGAACGGAGTAAAGATTTTGGGAACATCTCCCGCGGTTATAGACCTTGCGGAAGACAGAGATCAGTTCAGAGCAATGATGGATAAGCTGGGTATTCCGATGCCTGAGTCCGGAATGGCCGTTAATGTAGAAGAAGCCATCGAGATTGCAAACAGAATAGGTTATCCCGTAATGGTTCGTCCTTCATACGTACTCGGCGGACGCGGTATGGAAGTTGTATATGATGACGATTCAATGAAGGAATATATGGCAGCGGCTGTAGGTGTTACACCTGACAGACCGATACTTATAGACCGATTCCTTAATCACGCTCTTGAGTGCGAGGCAGACGCCATAGCAGACGGAGCACATGCTTTTGTACCTGCCGTAATGGAGCATATAGAGCTTGCCGGAGTTCATTCCGGAGACAGTGCATGCATCATTCCTTCGGTACATATCTCAGAGGAGAATGTGGCTACAATTAAGGAATACACACGTAAGATTGCGGAAGAGATGCATGTAAGAGGACTTATGAACATGCAGTACGCTATAGAGAAGGGTAAGGTATTCGTGCTTGAAGCCAATCCCAGAGCATCTCGTACTGTACCGCTTGTATCCAAGGTATGTAATATAAGAATGGTACCTCTTGCAACTCAGATAATAACATCCGAGCTTACGGGTAAGACCAGTCCGGTACATGATCTGACGGAGAAGCATATCCCCAACTACGGTGTTAAGGAAGCGGCATTCCCGTTTAATATGTTCCCTGAGGTAGACCCGATCCTGGGACCTGAGATGAGATCAACCGGTGAGGTATTGGGACTTTCATCTTCATACGGCGAAGCTTTCTATAAGGCACAGGAAGCTATCCAGAGTAAGCTTCCCACAGAGGGAACGGTTCTTATCTCGGTTAATAAGAAGGATAAGGATGAAGTTATCGAAGTAGCCAAGATATTCGATGAATGCGGATTTAAGATACTTGCAACGGACGGAACGAGCAAGGTGCTTGATTCGGCCGGCGTTAAGAATACACGTGTCAACAAGATATATGAGGGTCAGCCCAATATCAACGACATGATAATCAATGGTGACATTCAGTTAATTGTCAATTCACCCGTTGGCAAGGCTTCTGCGCAGGATGACAGTTACTTGCGTAAGGCGGCAATCAAGGCCAAGGTTCCATATGTGACGACAATTGCTGCAGCCAAGGCATCCGCCGAGGGAATACGCTACGTTAAAAACCACGCAGGCGCTGAGGTTAAGTCACTTCAGCAGTATCATTCAGAGATAAAATAAACAGGAGATAATTATGATAAAGAAGATTTCAACTGATAAGGCGCCGGCGGCAATCGGCCCTTATTCTCAGGCAATTGTAGCCAATAAGATGGTATATGCATCGGGTCAGATTCCGATCAATCCCGAGACGGGTAATGTGGAGGCAACTGACATTAAGGGTCAGGCCGAGCAGGTGATGAAGAATATAGGAGCAATTCTCATAGCCGCTGACTGCGGTTATGAGCAGGTCGTAAAGACAACATGTTTCCTTGCGGACATGGGTGATTTTGCGGCTTTTAATGAGGTGTATGAGAAGTACTTCCCTAATAAGCCCGCAAGAAGCTGCGTGGCGGTAAAGCAGTTGCCTAAGGATGTATTATGTGAGGTAGAGGTTATAGCATGTCTGTACTAGCGTTGTTTATCACCGCTATCATATGGGGTACGGCTTTTGTTGCACAATCAGCGGGAATGGACTATTTAGGTCCATTCTCTTTTAATGCGATAAGATACGGTATCGGTTCGGTTGTTCTTATACCGGTGATACTCATATTAAGAGCCGGAAGAAAAAGACAGGCACTTAAGACGAACAACATGACGGAAGTGTCATATTCAGCATGGGAAATCGGAACCGATCTTAAGAATACCGTGATTGGAGGAATCCTCGTCGGATTTGCTTTGTGCGCGGCTTCTCTTTTTCAACAGTTCGGAATAATATATACGACGGTAGGCAAAGCGGGTTTTGTTACCGCATTATATATAGTCATTGTGCCTTTTTACGGAGTGCTGCTTAGGCGTAAGATAGCAGGGAAGGCATGGATTGCGGCTTTTATCGCACTTATCGGATTCTATCTCATGTGCATGACGGGAAGGGTGACTCTGTCGTTAGGAGACGGTCTTGTGCTTATCGGTTCGTTTATCTGGGGTGTTCAGATTATGCTTGTTGACAAGTATGCCCCAAAGGCTGATGCCGTAATGTTAAGTAGTATTGAGTTTGGCGTCAGCTCACTTATATGTGCGGTATTGGCACTGATTTTTGAAGGAAAGACTACAACATGGACTGCTGTATGTGACTGTGCGGGTCCGATACTCTACGCGGGTGTTATGTCCTGCGGTGTGGCCTATACACTTCAGGTAGTGGCGCAGAAGAAGGTGAAGCCGACGCTTGCCTGTCTTATAATGAGCCTTGAGGCTGTTTTTTCCGCACTTGCGGGTTGGGTGATACTCGGTCAGTCCATGACCGGAATAGAACTTGCAGGTTGCGCACTCGTATTTTTCGCGGTTGTCATCGCACAGCTTTAAATAATCCCCACCGAAATAAGAATATTTTGAGAAAACTGTTATTGTACTGCGTGGAAAACTTTCCGTTATGTTGTATAATTATATAAAGGCGCACAGCCATGGGAATAAAGGTGTATATACAGTAAAAGGAGGGAACATATGCCGACAAACAGTATATCTAACAGCGGGAACCAGGCACTTGATATTGAGATTGCAAACTTAGTGGGAATTGATACGGGGAGCCATACTAATTCAAAGCAATATAATAAACTTACGGATGCATTGACAGCGCTGTCTGCTTGCATAGCAAAGTATTATCCTAATGATATAAGCGCGGCTCCGGTGCTTAGTACTGCCCAACTGTATGAGATTAATGATGCATATGTTAATGCTATCAGAGAATGCAACAATTATACTTCCGGAAAAGGAACGTCCAGAAGAAGCGGATACGGACAGGCAAGGCTTAAAACGGTAACGGCCATCAGACAGATTCTTGATAAGGATCTTCTTTCAATTCAGGATCTGAGCCCGAGTGAAAGGACAACTTTGCCTGCAATCATCAGAACCGCACGTACGGATGATGTAAGACTTATGGTTGATGAAGCGGATCTTAAGGTGGTCGGAGGTAACTCCAGTACGCGTGTCCCTATGTCAATCAATACAGTTGCAGGCAGATCGGAGGGCTTTTTTACTGAAGATTATCAGGTTCTTTCAATTGCGGATATGCATAAGGCGCTTTGTGAGAGACACGATATGAAACCGGAAGCCCTGGGTATGTTCTTTAGGTCTACGGACGCGAATGGGGATTTTGCTAAGAAAAACTTTGCTTATGCGCTGGATCGCTTACAGATGGCCAGAGAAGAGTTGGAAACTGACAGTTTCAAAGTCAGCAGAGAAGATCTGATTAATGATCCTGACACATTCAGGACGTATTTTGATATTCCGTTCCTTGAAATTGCGGAAAGAGATATCTATCAGTCAGAAAAAATATTTGATGCTGTAGCAAATACTCCCGAAAAAAGGCGGGCATTTTTGGATGCTATGGATGATGTTTTAGGTATGGCGGATGAGTATTCCGGCAGTCATCTATACAGCAACATTACACTCGGACAGAACATTCCGAACAGAAATGTAGGCATGTCAAGAGTCGCTGACATGCTCGGAATGGGTTCGTTGGTTGCCAAAGCCACAAGGATGGATATAAAGGATAATGACGGATATGTAAGAGAAGGCGTATTCCAGGAAGCAGTCAAGGGAAGTGATATCAATCATTTACAGCAAAACGATCCTTTGTTTACGATAGGGGATCATCCTGAACTTATGGACGATCCTAATGTACTTAAGCAGATAGCGGATCTTCAGGTTTTGGATTATATCTGCGGCAATACAGACCGACATCAGGGTAATATGCTTTATCAGTTTAAGGAAGTTGACGGTGAGATGAAATTCCTCGGCATAAAGGGAATTGACAACGACAGGTCGTTTGGGTGTTTTAATGCGGACGATGCCAGGGAACGAGGATTCATTACGCCTCACGAAATGATGAAAGTCATGAGCAGGTCGGCACTGAATGCGATAAGATCTTTAGATAAAGAAAAACTGACAATCGCTTTAAAAGATCTGCATTTTGAGGACAGCGAAATAGAGCTCTGCATTAAAAGAAGGAATGATATATTAATAGCTGTAAATAAAAAATTAATTGATGTTGTCGAAGACAATGAGTTCGGAAAACATAAGATGGATGAACTTGCCATGACAGCTAGATACAGAGACAAAAGAAATGGAGAAGAACACAAAAAATACAACCTTTTTGAAATGGTTGGAGATATCAGAACTTCGATTAAGCACAGAGTTCCCAACGAAAGCGGACCGCTTAAGTTTAATGAAGCCGCTTCTATCGACAAGGAACACGAAAGAGTGAATTTTTCGATAAGCATGGATTCACTTTCGGCAGACAAGGATTCGCTTAAGTTTATTGAGGACGATTTTGTCAAAACCGACAGAAAACTGCATATTAACAGCGGCGGATACAAGTGGATGCTCAGTTCGTTAAGAGCGGTCAGAGATGAGATTGAGAAATTGGAGCAAAAGTACGGACCGAATGATAAATTAAGTGCGGCTGATGCCAAGCATATTGATGATCTGTACAGAGCTATGAGGAAGGCCTCTAACGATTATCTTGCCGATCATAAAGACCCTTATACTACGATGGGTAAGATCAGAAAGTACGGAGCGAAGTTTATGTCATCACTTCGTCCGCTGAATGCTGACATGCCATATGTGCAGAGAATAATAACAGCGAGTTCTATAGGAAAACTTGAAGCAAAGCTGGATGCTGAGAAAGAAGCCAATCAGTCGACGCCTCCGAAAAAGAAGGAGCGCATAACCAAGGCTTCTGTTGCAAAAAAGGCTGCAGGTAAAAAGCCTGCTCAGATGGTCGTAAGAAGAGGTGGAGGGGCTTCAAGCAGCAGTTCAGCAAATCGCGAATGGTCATTATAACAGTTTGACTGAGTTTTGGTCACAGACAAATTTGGTATTTACAATCGAGATATTTAATGCTACTATACATAGTATAGAAAACTACATCACGAGGTCGACGCAATCAGCCTCTCTGATTGTATAAATATTCTACGGAGGAATACCGGTATGTGTGATTACAAGATAATAGCCGACAGCAGCTGCGAATTGCCAAAAGCGTTAAAGGAAGATAAGAGATTTGCACTTGTTCCGTTTCGAATGGAAGTGGACGGTGTGAACTATAAAGATAACAGCAGCTTAAATATCAAGAGTTTTCTTGAAAGCATTGCCAAGAGCAAGACATGTCCCAAGAGTTCATGTCCTTCGCCCGATCTTTTCCTAAGGCAGTTTGACACTTCGGCCAAAAGGATATATGTCATCACGATATCAAGCAAGTTAAGCGGATGCTATAACAGTGCAATGTTGGCCAAGACTATGTATGAAGAGGAGCATGACGATAAGCAGATATTTGTAATTGATTCTCTTTCGGCATCGGGCGGTGAGTGTCTTTTGGCACTTAAGGCTATGGAACTTGAAGAAGCCGAATATGATTTTGATGAAATCTGCATAAGGCTTTCGAATTACAGAGACAGAATATCCACATACTTCGTACTTGATAATATCGAGACATTGCGTAAGAACGGACGCTTATCAAAACTTCGTGCGCTTGCGGCCAATACACTTAACATCAAGCCGTTGCTTGCAGGGTGCATGGGAGATATAGTACAGTTAGACAGAGCAATAGGTCTAAGGAAAGCCTGGGATTGCATGGTTAAGAGAATAGCCAAAGAAGCTGCGACTATCTCGGATATGAAGAGCAGACGCCTTATAATCACTCACTGCAATAATTTCAAGGGTGCGATTAAAGTCAGGGATATGCTTAAGTCCTGCACGGATTTTAAGGAGTATATCATTATGAATACTTCGGGGTTAAGTTCACTGTATGCCAACGAAGGCGGAATAATAGTTGTATACTGAGGTATATATAAAGGCTGTTGCAATAAATGCAACAGCCTTTTTTATTCTTCAAATCTTACCGTAACATAGAAGCCGCGGTCATTCTCAATTACGGAGACAACGTCTCCTTCCGTCACTTTAAGTCTCTCCTCTCTTGCTACATTGGGAGACATCGCAAGTGACGGATCAACGGTATAGTAGAAAAAGCCGCTCGGAAGACTTCCCTCGGTGACTGTCACATGATCGCCTTCTTTGACAACACCGGCTCGCTCCATCTTAAATTCCATTTCTCTCATTATTTCACCTTATAATATAGATTGTCTGTTGTTCCCGACAGGATTAAGTATACCATGTCGGACACTTTTATCATACATATTTTAGAGTAAAGATGAGGTAAATATGTTATACTCATCATATGGAAATTTTTGAGATAGATAATAAAAAAGGCTTTATGAATGCGCTTTTGATGACGGATGCATATGACATGTTTCTTTTAAAGGAAGCAGTTGTTAAGACCGCCAATACCGTCACGGTAGACGGGGCGGAGAATAAGGAATTCTACGGAAGCGACCCGGATACAAGAGAAGTTGAGTCACCTTATGATTATGCTCCTTGGCAGAAGATGCGCCCGTTTATTGCCGGTCTTATCAAAGGCAAGCGTACTCCGCTTATGATGCACATTGTCCTGTATCTTAATCCGGAACTTGCCGTCAATATCCTTTCAGAGAGCATAAGAAGCGTTGATTATCTGATACTCAACATAAGATTTACAGAGGGAATGCTTAAACTTACGACCGGAGTTGCCTATAAAGAATTTACTCTGGATAAAGAAGCGGACAGACTGTGGGATGCTTATGTAGCACATAAGCTTATTCCGTAGAAGGATGTCAGTGTGTAAGCGACAGATCAGGGGAGTGGAAGTTTTATGAAAGTTATACTTTTGATGATAATATATGTGCTGTTTACCAATATACTCGGGTTCGCTCTTATGGGCATAGACAAGTCAAGAGCGAAGAAGAGGGGGATGCGTGTTCCGGAGGCGACTCTTTTTACCGTTGCAATAATAGGCGGAAGTATAGGCAGCATAGCAGGCATGTTCTTTTTCAGGCATAAGACGCGCAAGTGGTATTTCGTGTACGGTATGCCTGTTATATTGGTTATTCAGATAGCTTTGGTGATAGCTCTTATCGTATCACCGGTTGAGATAGCGTTTTTATAAGTAAGAGGGAGTAAGACAATGGACACATCATTGCATATTGCTTTGTGTGACAGCGATCCGGGGGATCGCAAGCAGATGGAGAGATTATTGTCCAGAGAATCGGATAAGAGACTGCCTGTAACAGGTGGCTTTTACACGGACACTTTCGGAGGGGTTGAAGCCATACTCCGATCTCCCATGCTTTATGACGTTTACTTTCTTGACTCTACGGATCCTTTGTGTGATTCCTATCAGATAGCTAAGGCTATAAGGGACAAAGGTATTTTATCTCCCATTGTATATTGCATTTCGTCAATAGATTACAGGCAGTCGGGACCTATGCTGCCCAACTGTGTCTTTATGAACAAGCCGATTAAAGTTGCGGATTTAAGTCTGGTTTTGGATGAGATTATCACCCAGAAAAAGGAGAACTATATACCCACGATAGAACTTCGCAACCAATATGAGACCTTTTATTTGGAAGCTAAAAACGTCCTGTATTTTTCAGGTAACGGATACAGCGTGGATGTTCATCTTACGGATGGCTCCATTCGTCAGGCCACGGCTTTTCTGGATTCGCTTTGGAGAGATCTGTACAGCTTCCCGGTTTTTCAGATAATAAGCCCCACGACCATAGTGAACACCATGTATATCGCCAAGCTTGGGCCGATGTCGGTTTTGATGCGCGACAGTACAAAACACAGTGTAAAGTCAAAGTATTTTGCCAATCTAAAAAAGAAAATGGCGAATTATAAAGAGGAACGATAGGTAAAAGATATGTCAGAGACAACAGGCAGGATAATACAGGAAATCGGAAAGGTAATAAAGGGCAAGGATGACGTGACTAAACTCATGCTTTGCGGAATATTGGCAGGAGGACATGTACTTTTGGAAGATATCCCGGGTGTGGGCAAGACCACGCTTGCGCTTGCGCTTTCAAAGACCCTTTCTCTGGATTACAAGAGAGTACAGTTTACGCCGGATGTAATGCCGAGCGATCTGCTGGGATTCAATATGTTCGATAAGGCAAGCGGAGAATTCAGATTCAATGAGGGTTCGGTATATACCAATCTGTTTTTGGCAGATGAGATCAATCGTACTTCGCCAAAGACCCAGTCGGCTCTTTTAGAGGTTATGGAAGAAGGGAAGGCAACGGTTGAAGGTATCACCAGGCAGCTGCCCAAGCCGTTTTTTGTTATAGCTACGGAGAATCCGTACGGTTCGTCAGGTACACAGAGGCTGCCCGAATCGCAACTTGACAGATTTTTAATAGCCCTTACCATGGGTTATCCCGACAGAAGCAGTGCAATAGACGTACTTAAGGGTGACTCCAAGGAAGCACTGGATGATATTGTTCCGGTGGCGGATGCGGATTCACTGATTGCCATGCAGAATGAAGTTGCGTCTCTTTTTACCGATGATTCTTTGTATGACTATATTGTCAGGCTGTGTGAACAGACGCGCAACGGAAGATACTTTGAGATCGGATTAAGCCCCAGAGGCAGCATAGCCATCCACAGGACGGCCAGAGCATATGCTTATATAAGTGGCAGAGATTACCTTATTCCGGAAGACATTCACAGTATTTTTCCTTATGTGGCGGGACACAGACTCAAGGTCAATGCATCCTGTCGTGCTTCGGGCATAACAAAAGAAAAGGCGTTTGAAAACATACTTGATGAGGTATCGGTACCTAAGATTAATTGATAAATCGGTTGATATAACATGAAGGAGAGTATTAAAAACATCCCCTATATTGTTGTTTACATCCTGGGCTTTCTGTTACTGCTTTTTGCAGCGGTATTCTACAGACAGCCTCTTTTGTCGGTTCTTTTAATTCTTCTGTTTATCATGCCGCCGTTATCCGTTGCGGCCATGATATATACTGCATCTTCGCTTAATATTTCGATTGCTCCGGATATGTCTGAGTATGAACTTCCCTGTGAAGTCAATCTTATACTTACCGTCGATAATCCCGGTTTTATTCCCTTACTTAACTGCAGACTGTTCTTTGGGATTGAGAATCTGTACTATCCGGACAGAACAGACAGAGAAATCCTTTTTCCCGCAGAAGCCCGCACTGATAAAAAGATCAATATTCCCGTAAAGGTAAGATATTCGGGCATGATCAGATTAAACGTCATACGTCTTTTGATATCGGATCCGCTTCATATGTACACGAAGGAAATTCCGATAGGCGAGATATATGACATTCCCGTCATGCCGGAAAGGGTACAGGTAAATGAACTTAGCGGCGCAAAGACACAGAGCATTGATGAGGACGTAATCTGGGCATCCGACGGTGAGCTTACGATGGATATAAAGCAACTTAGAGAGTACAGACCGGGGGATAAACTCAGGGATGTACACTGGCTTTTGGCGGCCAAAGGAGACGACTTGCCGGTCAAGGAATATGAAAGAGGCAAGGAACTGTATTATCTTTTGCTGCCCGAGATGACGGAAGATTCCCTGCAGGATACTCTCACATATTTCAGATCGTTGGCGCTTTTGCTTTTACAAAAGGGCGAGATATACAGGGTGGCAATATACCATGCGTTTGAGGATGTTATTGATATACAGACGGTTGATTCATATGAGGCGTTAAGAACGGTCATGTATGAGTTGTTTAAGGAAAGCACAGCACCTGCGGATTCGGCATATGTAAGGCTTAATGATATGTATCACGAACTGTCGGGTGTGATAAGGATACAGGGCAGGAAGATCATTACGGTATAGATGATGACAGCGTTTTTTAAGTCGGAAGAAAAAAGAATAGAGAATGAACTTTTGACATACGGCTTATCCGTGGGAGAACCGTATACGGACGGTGTCGGCAAAAGAGCATATCTTTGCTTTATCAGAGGTATACTTGTATTTCTGGCTACTTTCGGTACGATCGGAGGACTTACGGCCGCATTCGGTTTGGGCTTTAATGCGCTTACAATAGGCCTTGGACTTTTGGTGATATCGATTCTCATAGCTTTTACATACTTTAACAAAGTCACTTTTTATGTCGGGTATATTCTGATATTCATGGTATTTCTGGTGCTTTATGTGGTTGCTTACACTCAGATCAATTCGGGCTTCCAGGCTTTCTTAAACGAAGTATATAAGGCATACAGCGATTTCTTCAATCTGCCGTCCACAAGAGAGACAACCGAGTATATTACGGATCGCAGCATCACCGTGCCCGCAACGATGTTTTTTACGGGCGCGGGTTTTGCAATTTTATATAACATATCCATATCCGCATATATGGATCTTTTCTCGACCTTTCTGCTTTCTTTTCTGCCGATGCAGCTGGCGTTTTACATAGACATAATCCCGCCCATACCGTATCTTGTTATGCTCATTGCCGTATATATTACGGTAGAAGTCTTAAGCAGATCCGGTCGGTTCAAGCTGCCTTATAAGTATAAAAAGGGGCAGCAGTATTCCTACATAAACAAAAAGAAAAAAGTAAGATACGAATACCTTGCAAGCGGCAGGGGCATGGTACAGATGGCTTTATCGGGCATATTGATATCTTCCATACTTATGGTTTTGCTAAGCATGATGTTTGCCGGAGATTTCACCACCAAGTATGTATCCAACAAGGTAAAGGACAAAACTGACGAATATGTACAAACTCTGGCTCAGGGCGGAATCGCATCGCTTTTTAACAGATATAAGGCAACGGGCGGCATATCTCACGGCCGTATGGGCGGAATCAGTTCCGTTTCGCCCGACTATGAGACCGATCTTATTGTGCGAACCGTTCCCGTATCGAACGAGGAATCAGGGAGGGTAAGCAGGGTTTACCTTAAGGCCTATACCGGGGTGTTCTATGAAAAGGATCAGTTTCTTTCCGCCGTTCCCGGAAAAATGGGAGAGTCTGAGTTATCGGAAACGGATGATTATATTCCTGTCGGGGCGAACTATATGGATACGGATAAGCAGGCATATATGAAGCTGTGGCTTATGAATGTGGATGCGGATAACGTATATGATTACAGGCCTTATTATACCCTGTATTCAAGCAGCGGAAGAGGGGCGCGTTCTACCGGACTTAGTGAGAATATTATAAGATATGCGAAAACAGAGCTTAAGGCGGATAATATGGCTTCGGCAGATGCAGACCTTATGTCTGAATGGGTTGATGCCCATAAAGAAGAGAATGAGAACTGCACATATTATGAACTGATATATACGCCCTATTCGGAAAGCGCGTATTATGAGCCCAATCCCACGCTGTCAGATGAATACGAACAGTATGTATATGATGAATATACCGCAGTGCCTGATGAGATAAAGGATGCACTTGATTCGGTTGTCAGTGACGCGGAGCTTGATAAGATCAAGGTAAGCAGGGATGATTTTGACCTTACCGGAATAGATGAAGAGTATGGCGAGTACCTTGTTTTACAGCAACAGAGGCTTGCTGTTTTAAAGGCCCTTAAAGATTACTATGAAAATAATTACTCTTACAGTATGATGCCCGGAACAACTCCGATAGGAAGGGATACAATAGAGTATTTCCTAAGTGAACAGAAAAGAGGCTTTTGCGTTCATTTTGCGGCTTCCTCCGCAATGGTTCTTCGAAGAATCGGAATTCCGACAAGATATATTGAAGGTTATGTCATCGATCCCTACGACATGACTGAGGGAGAGGTCTTATCGGGTGATGCCAAGGATTGGGTATTGGGCAATGCGGCAGGGCCCGAGAGCATAACTTTGGTTGATGTGGAAATACCGGATGCAAACGCACATGCATGGATAGAGGTTTATATTGACGGTTACGGATGGATACCCTATGAGATGACACCTCCGTCAGATGATGATGATATTGAATACGGAGGCATAGCCGACTTCTTTGCCATGCTTTTCTCAAGGACATCAAGAGGGGGAGACGGTAATAACAATGCCGATATATCCGTCAATACCGATATCGGGGCGTCCGTCGGAAGGTTTAGAAAAAGCGGATTATATAAAGCAATCAGCAGCGTTGATTTTTTACTGTTACCGTTAGTTATTGTTATCTTATTAATCACGCTTATAACAGTAACGTTCATAGTTATAAGAAAGCTGATGTATGCTCTTAGGATAAAGAAGTTGCTGGGAGAGAGAAGATATGATGAGGTCCTGCTGATAAGATACAGAAGAATGCTTGCGTTACTTCGTAAAAAGGGTGTTGTAAAAAAGGCGTATCCGACGGTCAGTGAGGTCGCGGATGAGATTAAAGACAACCCCGGATCGGTTGAAACGGATGCGCTTGGAGAGACGGTTTTAAAAGCGGCATATTCGGGTGGAAATATAAGTGAGGCCGAATATATTGATGCGTGTGAAGTTATGGAAGAACTTATAAAAACATATTCCAAATCTTATCGCTCCGAAAACTGATGCATATTTATACATAAGAAATGCATAATATGCAATTATTAGAGTATTTTATGCAATATTCAATGAATATTCGATGGTTTTATGCAAAAAACGGCCTGTTTTACTCTTGCATGTGTCCGTATAATGTTGTATACTCACCATTGCAATGTTTATAACGCATAAGGCGCGAAAATATCAATTATACAATGAAGGAGACAATGATTATGAAAGAGAAAGTTGTATTGGCGTATTCGGGTGGACTTGATACTACCGTTATCATTCCCTGGCTTAAGGAGAATTACGATTACGAGGTAATCTGTGTCTGCGGTAACTGCGGACAGGCAGACGAACTTGACGGACTCGAGGAAAGAGCATTGTCTTCGGGAGCATCAAAGCTTTATATCGAGGATATAACCGATGAGTTCTGTGATGATTTCATCATGCCCTGTGTTAAGGCACATGCCGTATATGAGAATAAATATCTCTTAGGTACTTCAATGGCAAGACCTGCGATTGCCAAGAGACTTGTGGAAGTTGCACGTAAGGAGGGCGCTACAGCCATCTGCCACGGTGCTACCGGCAAGGGTAACGATCAGATCAGATTCGAGCTCGGTATCAAGGCACTTGCTCCGGATCTTAAGATAATCGCAGCATGGAGAGATCCCAAGTGGAATATGAATTCACGTGAGGAGGAGATCGAGTACTGCAGAGCTCACGGCATACATCTTCCGTTCTCTGCTGATTCAAGCTACAGCCGTGATCGTAACCTCTGGCATATCTCTCATGAGGGACTCGAGCTTGAAGATCCTGCCAATGAGCCTAACTATGATCATCTTCTCGTGCTCAGCACAACTCCCGAGAAAGCTCCGGATGAGCCTGAGTATGTAACAATGACATTTGAGAAGGGTACTCCCGTTTCATTAAACGGCAAGAAGATGAAGGTATCCGAGATTATAGAAGAACTTAACGTACTTGGCGGCAAGCACGGAATCGGTATCATTGATATTGTTGAGAACAGAGTTGTAGGAATGAAGAGCCGCGGCGTATATGAGACACCCGGCGGAACAATCCTCTATGAGGCACATCAGCAGTTAGAGGAACTCATACTTGACAGAGATACATATGCACTTAAGGCTGACCTCGGCAACAAGTTTGCACAGGTTGTTTATGAGGGCAAGTGGTTCACTCCTCTTCGTGAGGCACTTCAGGCATTCATCGAGAGCACACAGAAGTACGTTACGGGTGAAGTGAAGTTTAAGCTCTATAAGGGTAATATAATCAAGGCAGGTACAACATCACCCTATTCACTTTATAACGAGAGCATCGCTTCATTCACTACGGGTGATATGTATGACCATCACGACGCTGAGGGCTTTATTAACCTCTTCGGTTTGTCAACCAAGGTAAGAGCTCTTAAGCTTATGGAAGCAGGAGAACTTAAGTAAGATGACTATACGGTCCATGAACATAGACGATTATGATCAGGTCAAAGCACTGTGGCTTAAGATCAAAGGCTTTGCAATCCGTTCCATCGATGATTCCAGGGAATTCATCGAAAGATTTCTGTTAAGGAATCCCGGATGCAGCGTGGTTGCAATAGAGGATGATCACATTGTCGGTGCTATACTTTGCGGTCATGACGGAAGACGCGGATGTCTTTATCATGTGTGCGTGGACCCTGAGTACAGACTTCGCGGCATAGGCAAGTCAATGGTCGTTCATTGTATGCAGGCTTTGCAGGCCGAGGGTATCAATAAGGTTTCGCTTATAGCGTTTACAAAGAATGATATAGGCAACGCTTTCTGGAAAGAGATCGGTTGGACCCGCCGTGAAGACTTAAATTATTACGATTTTACGCTTAATACCGAGAACATTGTGAATTTTATCGAGTGATCTTATATATGGAGGCATTATGGAAAAGATCAAGGGCGGAGTGACAGCGGCAAAAGGATTTGAGGCAGCATCTTTGGCTGCGGGAATCAGATATCAGGGCAGGGAAGATATGGCAATGATCTTCTCAAAGACACCTTGCGAATGTGCGGGCACATTTACGACCAATGTTGTTAAAGCGGCGTGTGTGCTGTGGGATAAGGACATAGTGGAATCCGGCAATCCCATGCATGCTGTTGTGGTCAACTCCGGAATAGCCAATGCCTGTACCGGTAACGAAGGATTTGAAGCCTGCATCAATACAGCCGAAGCTGTTGAAGAAGCACTTGGTGTGCCTCACGATACGGTTGCGGTTGCTTCAACGGGCGTTATCGGAATGCAGCTTCCCATAGATAAGATTGTCGACGGTGTGGGAGCCATGAGCAAGGTTCTGTCCGATTCTATCGAAGCGGGAGAGTATGCATCAAAGGCTATAATGACCACTGACACCGTCAATAAAGAGATTGCCGTTACTTTTACAATAGGCGGTAAGACCGTTACTTTGGGAGGCATGAGCAAAGGTTCTGGCATGATACATCCCAATATGTGTACGATGCTTGGCTTTTTGACAACCGATATCGCTATAAGCAAGAAGCTTTTGCAGAAGGCCTTAAGCGAGGTTGTCAAAGATACATTCAATATGATCACGGTTGACGGAGATACTTCGACCAACGATACTTTACTTATCATGGCCAACGGACTTGCGGGCAATCCCAAGGTAGACAAAGAAAATGACGACTATGTCACATTCAAGACCGCACTCTATTATGTATGTGAGGATCTTGCGCGCAGGATGGCTGCCGACGGCGAGGGAGCAAGCAAGTTATTTACGGCAAAGGTTGTCAATGCAAGGAATAAGGAAGACGCAAGGATACTTGCCCGTTCGGTGGTGGGTTCCAATCTTTCAAAGGCGGCAATATACGGATGTGATGCGAATTTCGGACGTTTCTTATGTGCCATGGGTTATTCGGGAGCTGACTTCGATCAGGAGAAGGTTGAACTTTATTTTGAGAGCGAGGCAGGAAAACTTAAGGTTTTCGATAAAGGCTCTCTTCCCGCATTTGATGAGGATCTGGCCAAAGAGATTATGAAAGCATCTGAAGTGACGGTGCTTATAGATATGAATGACGGCAATGCAGCTGCTACGGCATGGGGCTGCGATCTTACGGAGAAGTACGTTGAGATCAATGCAGACTACAGATCGTAGAAGGTGTATCGCACGGGAAAGGTTAAGACAATGGAGCCAAAAGAGATGGATGAACTGCTTAAAAAGGCGGAGGTACTCATAGAGGCACTTCCTTATATCCAGCAGTTTAACAGAAAGATAATAGTTGTTAAATACGGCGGATCTGCCATGAGCAACGAAGAACTTCAAAAGAACGTCATAAAGGACGTGACTCTGCTTAAGTTAGTCGGATTCAAGCCCATAATTGTTCACGGCGGCGGTAAAGCCATAAGCAAGTGGGTAGAGAAGTCAGGCAAGGAGCCTAAGTTTGTCAACGGTCTTCGCGTAACGGATGAGGATACGATGGAGATAGCGGAGATGGTACTCGGAAGAGTAGGCAAGAATCTCGTGCGCATGGTTGAAGAACTCGGCGTCAGAGCTGTCAGCATATCAGGTAAAGACGGCGGACTGCTTAAGTGTGACAAGAAGCTTTCAAACGGACAGGACATAGGCTTTGTCGGTGATGTGAAGGCAGTGGATCCCAAGATTATCTACGACCTTCTGGAGACTGATTTTTTACCTATCGTAGCACCCATAGGCCTTGATGATGATTTCAATACATACAACATCAACGCCGATGATGCGGCATGTGCCATAGCAAAGGCGGTTGGTGCCAATAAGCTTGTATTCTTAACAGACACGGAAGGACTCTATCGTGACTTTGAAGACAAGTCAAGCTTTATATCAAGGATAACGGCATCCGATGCAGATAAGCTGATATCGGACGGTATGATTGGCGGCGGAATGCTTCCCAAACTTGCGGGATGTACCGAAGCGGTTAAAAACGGTGTGAACAATGTCCACATTTTAGATGGCAGAATACCTCACAGTATGCTGCTTGAAATCTTCACCAGCCGCGGTATCGGAACAATGATCATTCCGGATAACCAGTGAATTTAGAAAGGATTATTTTATGAACAAAATAATCGAACTTGCCGAAGAAAACATATTGCATACATATAACAGGTTTCAGATTGTGCTGGATCACGGTAAGGGAACAAGGCTGTATGATAATGAGGGAAAGGAGTATCTTGACTTTTTCTCAGGCATAGGCGTGTATGCTTTAGGATACGGCGATAAGGAACTCAATGATGCGATCAAGGCGCAGGTGGACAAACTTGTGCACTGTTCAAATCTGTATTATAATGAGCCGGCTGCAAAGACGGCTAAGAAGCTCTGCGACCTTACGGGAATGGATAAGGTATTTTTCACCAATTCGGGTGCAGAGGCGGTAGAGGGTGCTCTTAAGGCTGCGATAAAATACGCTTTCCTTAAGGACGGAAGACACGATCACGAGATAATAGCGCTTGATCATTCTTTCCACGGAAGAACGATAGGTGCGCTTGCGGTTACGGGCAAGGCGGCATACAGAGAGGACTTTGCGCCCTTTGTTGCCGATGTTAAGTTCGGAAACATGAATGATCTTGAGTCTGTTACAAAACTGGTTAATGACAGAACCTGTGCGATCATTATGGAGACGGTACAGGGTGAAGGCGGAATATATCCCGCCGATAAGGAATTCATCGAAGGAATATATAAGCTTTGTCAGGAGAAGGACATTCTGCTTATACTTGATGAGATTCAGTGCGGCCTTTACAGAACAGGCAGTGTATATGCATGGCAGCAGTATGATGTGAAGCCCGATATTCTTACCACAGCCAAGGCACTTGGCAACGGTGTACCAATCGGTGCGTTTGTTTTAGGCAAGAAGGTTGCAGATTCTTCTCTTAAGGCAGGAGATCACGGTACCACTTACGGAGGCAATCCTTTGGCTACGGCTACGGCAGGTAAGGTACTTGAACTTTTAGAGAGCAGGAAAGTACTTGATAACGTTAATACACTTACACCTTATCTTGAGCTGAAGCTTGACGAACTGGTTGATAAGTATGACTGCATAAAAGAGCGCAGAGGCAGAGGCTTTATGCAGGGACTTCAGCTTGTCGGTGTGAAGCCCGGTGATATAGTAAATAAGGGAATAGAGCGCGGAGTATTAATGCTGACCGCAGGAAGTGATGTGTTAAGACTTCTTCCGCCGCTTGTAATAACAAAGGAAGACATAGACATGATGTATGACATACTTAATGAGGTGTTCGCTTCATGAAGGAATATAAGGGAATAATATCCGTATTATTGTGCGTAATCATGGTTGTTGCCGCCATACGTGTGGGACTCGGTCCGGAACCTGATGCGGTGGTTGACACTCATGAATACAACGATTCAATCGTCGTGTGGTACACCGACGATACAATGACGGACTATTTAAATGCCATGGCGGTTGAGTATCATGAGAACGGCGGTATGCGTGTTCTTCCGAGACTTCATTCCAGCAATGATTATGTAGAAGCGGTATACAAGGCGTCTATAGAAGACGACGGTGCACCGGATTTATACATAGTCAGCAACGATGCACTTGAGAAAGCTTATCTTTCCGGTTGTGCCGTAGCGGTTGATGAGGAGTGGAATGTACTCAATCCGGACAATTTCCCCGGAGCGGCACTCAATGCCGTAACCTACAAGGGACACAGAGTCGCTTATCCCTATTATTTTGAGACAAGCGTACTTTTATACAATAAGACATATCTCCACGACATGATTTTGGGCAAGCTTAAGTCTGAGGCTGAGGCTGAGTCTTCAGAGGGTTCTTCCGATGAGGGCGAAAATGCCGAGGGAGAGGAAGAAGATTCTGCCAATAACGGAGCCGAATTTGAGAAGCTTACAAGAGAGAAGATGGAGACGTCGATTCCGAAGACGTTTGACGAACTGCTTGCGTTTGCGGATGAATATGATGCGCCGGAGAATGTTGAAGGTATCTTTAAATGGGATGTCAGAGACGTTTTCTTTAACTATTTCTTCATAGGTAACTATATCAACGTCGGCGGAGAGTGCGGAGACGATTCCGAGAGTGTCGACGTATACAATCAGGATGCGATAAAGGCGCTTACGCTTTTCCAGAGACTTAACAGTTTCTTCGCTTTTGAATCAAGCGATGTCACTTACGACCAGGTGGTTCAGGAGTTTATAGAAGGCAAGCTTGTATTTGCCACTGCCACATCGGATATAGTCAGCAGACTGGACGCTGCATCAGAAGCCGGCGAATTTGAATATGAGTACGGCCTGGCAATAATCCCGGATTTGAGTGATGAGATGGATACAAGAAGTCTGTCAGTTACCGAAGCGGTGGTTGTTAACGGATACAGTAAAAAAATGGCCGAAGCTGAGAATTTCGCAAAGTTTTTGACTTTTGAGAAAGCAGACGGACTGTATGACAAGACGGGTAAGCTTCCTTCGGCCAGAGTCACACTAAGTGAGAATGAGGAACTGATACCCAAGCTTAAAGCATTTACGGATGAATATTCGTATTCAAGACCCATGCCAAAGCTTATGACTACGGCCAATTACTGGCTGTTGCTTGAGGACGCTTTCTCACGTGTATGGTCGGGTAAGGATGCATCCAAGACGTTAAAGGAACTTGCGGAAAAACTGCATGTTCAGATAACGGGACAGACTGTGTCTTTTGACTATATAACACTCCCGGCTGAGACGGAAGAGGAAGAATATCTTGATGAAGAAGCACTTAAGCAGGCCGCACAGGATGATGAGAAGTCCGAACAGTAAATAATCTGTTGCATGAGCACACAGAATAAAATATAATTGTTTTGTCATCATACAAGGGGACCTCGTTTCGGAAAGCGAGGAGTAGATGACACATATATTTTCGAAAGATCCGTCATATTCATATGATAACAGGAATAATAAGTTAAGCAGCCTTGTGTTCTTCACAGGGCTCTTAGTATACCTGTGTCTCTCATCCTTAATGCTTACGGGCTGTATGGATGAAAGAGTAATGTATGAACTTGACGATATTGAGAATTCTGATGTATCGAACTTAGAAAGAGATGATACTTCGGATGATGCGGCGGATGAGCCTAAGACGGAAGAGCAAAGCAGTGAGGAACAGAAGCTGTTAGTTGTCCATTTGTGTGGGGCCGTCAATAACCCGGGCGTATACGAACTTGAAATTGACAGCCGTATAATAGACGGTATCAATAAGGCCGGAGGCTTTACGGAAGATGCAAGCAGGGATTCGTTAAATCTTGCGATGGAACTTACCGACGGCAGCAGGGTATATGTACCGACCGTTGATGAAGCGGTAAAAGAGGAACAGCCTCAGTATGTTTTTACCGGTAAAGAACCGGAGAATAAAAAGGTGAATATTAATACCGCGGATGCAGATGAGCTGACTACTCTTTCCGGGATAGGAAAGACGAGGGCTGAGGCTGTTATCGAGTACAGACAACAGCACGGACCGTTTAAATCCACGGAAGAGATAATGAATGTAAGCGGTATCGGCAAGGCGAGTTTTGAGAAACTGAAAGATGAGATAACCGTAGATTGAAAAAGACGAGGACTTATGAGCAGGGTTTTGGTTGTAGATGATGAAAAACTTATAGTAAAAGGGCTTAAGTTTGCTCTTGAACAGGACGGTATAGAGGTTGACTGCGCATATGACGGTATGGAAGCGATAGAATATGCGGAAAAGAATGAGTACGATATGATCCTTTTGGATGTCATGCTTCCGAAGTTAACGGGTTTTGAAGTGTGTGAAAAGATCCGCGAATTTTCGAACGTACCCATAATCATGCTTACGGCCAAAGGCGACGATGAAGATAAGATTCACGGGCTTGAATACGGAGCCGATGATTATATGACCAAGCCATTTAATATTTTAGAGGTAAAGGCCAGAATAAAAGCAATCATGAGAAGAACCTCAGGAGGAATGTGGGGAGCCGGAATGGGCGGCGTCATAAGCTGCAACGATTTAAAACTTTATACGGACAGCAGACGTGTATTTATTGGTGAGAAAGAGATAAGACTCACATCCAAAGAGTTCGATATACTTAAGCTTTTACTGTGCAACCCCGGCAAGATATACAGCAGGGACGATCTTTTGGATAAGATATGGGGCAGCGGAAGTCCTGCGGATGCAAGGACTGTAGACGTCCATGTCAGAAGATTGAGAGAGAAGATAGAATCAAGTCCCGGAGAGCCAAAGTACGTATTCACCAAATGGGGTTCGGGATATTACAATAAGAGATAGTAAAAGTGGAGAATAAGACCAATTCTTTTAATCTGTACAGCAGGATGATGAATCGGATAACAGCCCTGAAAGTAATGAGAAGTTTCAGGGTCCGTGTGTTTTTCATGCTGCTTATCATAGGTATCATTCCAAGCATACTTGTCAGAACGGCGATACTTTCAAGTTATGAAGATCGTGCCGTTAACGTGCGCGAATCGGAAGTTTCCAATCAGCTTAATATCATAGCCAACCATCTTATCACATACAATTATCTTCAGGATCCGTCAAACTCGGCTGTTAATGCCGAACTTGAGCAGATATCAAATTTATACGACGGAAGAATACTCATTGTCGGCGGAAATTTTAAGGCCATAAAAGACACCAACGGCGTGAGTGTCGGTAAGACCATAATATCCGAGGATGTCATCAAATGCTTTAAAGGTGGGAAGACGACCAGATATGACAGTGACAACAGATATATAGAGATAACCCTGCCCATAAATGAGACGGTATATGATGAAGAAGGCGAAGAGAGGGTTGTTGTCCGCGGAGTTATGTTAACCAGCGTTTCTACGGATACCATTGAAATGACCATGAGGATATTAAACCGTACGGCCTGGATTATAAGTGCAGCGATGATAACCCTGATATTTGCAATCGCAATGTTATTTTCAAGGATACTGACTAAGCCCTTTAACAAGGTTACGGCTGCTATAAATGATGTTAAAGAGGGCTATTCCGATGAGCCGCTTTCCGTTCCCGATTATACGGAGACGGAGCATATTGTTGATGCCTTTAACAGAGTGCTTAAGAGAATAAGGGCTTTGGATGAATCCAGACAGGAATTCGTTTCTAATGTCTCGCATGAATTAAAGACACCGATAACATCAATGAAGATACTTGCGGAATCGCTTACTTCAAGCGATGATGTGCCTCCGGAGCTTATAAAGGAATTCATGGAGGACATAGTAGGTGAGATAGACAGGGAAGATAAGATAATCACCGATCTGCTGGAACTTGTAAAACTTGATAAAAGAAGCGCCGAACTCGGAATAGAGGAAGTCAGCATCAATGAGATGATTGAACTGATCTTAAAGCGACTTAAGCCGATAGCGGCCAAGAGCAATGTTGAACTGATTTTTGAAAGTGCAAGAGAGGTTGTTGCCCGGGTTGATGATGTTAAACTGACGCTGGCACTGACCAACTTTGTCGAAAATGCGATAAAGTATAATAAAGAAGGCGGAAGCGTTTATATTCTGCTTAACTGTGATCATCAGAACTTTACGGTTACCGTAAAAGATACGGGAATAGGAATACCGGAAGATGCTTATGAGCAGATATTTGAGCGTTTCTACAGAGTCGACAAATCACATTCTAGAGAGATCGGAGGAACGGGTCTCGGTCTTTCGATTGCAAGAAACATAATCCTGATGCACAGAGGAAGTGTAAATGTGGAAAGTGTATTGGGTGAAGGTTCGGTATTTACAATTAAACTCCCGTTATAGTGGAAAGATCTTTTATATGAATAAGAGAATTAAAGGTTTTATGAAAAAAGCGGTAACATTGGTTTTGGCCGCCATACAGATCATTACATTTACAGGATGTGCTTCAAAACAGGATGATAATGAGTCTACATACCGAATATACTGTCTTGATAAGGATGAGAACAAACTGCTGTCGTATGAATATGATACCCTGCAGACAGATTTAAATGAACTTGCAAAAGAACTTGTTAAGGCTATGTCAGAGATTCCCGATGACGTAAAGAAAAAAGAGGTTATAAAGGACTTTACCGTAACGGACATAAATATATCCGACAGACAGATAACTTTGACGGTGAGCGAGACATACAGGATTATGCCTCCTGAAAAAGAGGTGCTTATAAGGGCGGCTATCGTTAAGACTTTGGGGCAGATAGACGGAATTGATTATGTTGCCATGAAACTTCCCGGAGAGGATCTTCTTGATGCATTGGGACAGCCTGTCGGGCCGATGACGGTCGCGCAGTTTGTGGACAATGCCGAGGATGAATTCAATACATATGACAATATCGAGCTTGTTTTGTATTTTGCGGACAGTGACGGAGAAGGTCTTATTAAAACTATAAGAAAAGTTGAATATAACACTAACATAGCGCCTGAAAAGCTGGTCGTTGAACAACTTATTGCAGGGGTAGCAGCAGATGATCTTAAGGCAACCGTTAATCCGCAGACTGAGATAATTAACGTGACCGTTAAAGATGGCATATGTTATGTCAACCTCACATCGGCATTTTTGACTCTTCCCGAGGGCATTCGTCCCGAGGTGGCATTATATTCTGTTACGGATTCGCTGGTTGAACTTTCCGGTATAAGTAAGGTTCAATTAAGTGTAGAGGGCAACTCGGATATCATGCTTGGTGAAAATTTATCCCTGACGTCCCAATATGAAAGAAATCTTGATATTGTCAGATAATTCACTGCAAAAACAATCGTTATCTTAGGAAATCACAAGGGAATGAAGTATATGAGGAATATAATTGGGCGAATTCTGCAAGTATGCCGAATCCGACCGATATGCGCATTGTGTGCATTTTGGGTTGTGGTGCTGCTGATTATCGACATGTTCGGAGAAGATGATCGGGGCTTGTCGGGATTCGGACTTAAGGAAGGCGAATATATATATCTTGAGGGAGTAGTCAAGGACTTCTCGTATATAAGTCCATATGGGGAGAGGATGCTCACCGCAGATATAGGAGACATATGGCATGTTGCTTCCGGCGGAGAGCATATATGCAGATTTGGCGGAAGCAATCTTCGGGTAAAAGTTGATTTTGTCTCTGATGAGGAACTGAAGTCAGGCAGCAGGATAAGAATAAAAGGGAAAGTGTCGGAATTTAAAAAGGCAACCTGTCCGGGGCAGTTTGATGCATATGCTTACTATCGCGGGAGAGGCTATCTTTTTGAATTAAAGAACGCGGACCTTGTTGCAAACAGCCGTAAATATAATGTCTATGCGCAGGCGGCACATGATATTGCAGCTAAAGGAGAGCGGATACTTGATACGTATCTAAGCGAAGATGCCTCGGGAGTCATAAAGGCCATGCTTTTCGGAGACAAAACGGATCTTGACCGTGACCTTAAAGAATTGTACAGGAAGAACGGGATAGCGCACATTCTTGCAATCTCGGGCCTTCACATATCGTTTTTGGCCATGCTTTTGTACAGGATTCTTGCAAGAATGTATGCAGGTATAAAAACAAGAGCGATTATCTGTGAGGCAGCAATAATATCCTACGGAATAATGGTGGGATTCTCTCCTTCGGCTTTCAGAGCCATATGCATGTTCTCAATCTTTTTGTTATCCAAAGCATTAAAACGTACATATGATATGCTAAGCGCCATGTCAACGGCGTTGATACTTCTGTTGATATACAGACCGACTCTGATTACCGATACCGGGCTTATGCTTTCTTTTGCGGCCATATTCGGTGTGGGTTTCTTTCATGCCAGATTTATTAAATCCATATATAATTTTAAGGGCAAAATGACGCCACTCTCGGTGTCATTTTTCGTATTCATGTCTACTATGCCCGTAATGCTTTGTTCATACTATGAAGTCTCGATAATATCAGTATTTTTAAATCTTTTTGTAGTTCCGTTAATGTCGGCGCTTCTGGTCGCGGCATTGGCTTTGATTGTCACGGGAGCTGTATTTGACGGTTCGGTTGCATATATGGTCACGTTTATTCCGGTAAAAGTAATAGAGGTAATTCTTTTAATATATGAAAAGTCATGCAGACTGGCGGATTCCACGGGCCTTTTTAAGTACGCACCGGGACATCCGTTTATGTGGCAGATTGTTATATATTATATTCTGCTTACCTTTGCCGTCTTATATAAAGGAAAGCGGAAGGTGCTTGTTTCTTTATCCTGTATTGCTGCGGCGTTTTTGATATTCATTATAAGACCGTATTGCGGAATGGATGTTATCATGCTTGATATCGGACAGGGAGACTGTATGTTAATAAGATACAGTGAGAGCATATTTGATAAGACAAGCGTGTATATCATAGACTGCGGAAGCAGTTCCGTTAAGGCAGTCGGAGAAAAAAGACTTATTCCGGCAATGAAATATTACGGAGTCGGAAAGATTAAAGGGATATTCATTACCCATCCTGACTCAGATCATGTAAACGGTCTGGCAGAACTTACATCTCTTTCACAACAGGAAGGAATCAAGATAGGAAATCTATATACTTTTGAGGGATTTATTAATCATGAAGGCCTTGCAGACTTTGCCGTTAAGCCCTCTGCGGTAAGCTCGGGTGCACTATTTTCGGATAAAGGGCTAAATATATGCGTACTGTATCCTTATAAAGGCTGCGATATAAGCGATGTGAACGAGGCTTCGCTTATAATGGACGTGTCGTATAAGGATTTTCATATGCTTACGACGGGAGATGCCGGAAGAGTATCGGAAAGCTATGTAGTTAATTATGTCAAAAGACCGGATTACCGATATTCGGTGATTAAGGTTCCGCATCACGGGTCCGATTCCTCATCGACGGAGGAATTCATAAATTGGGCGGATCCTGTGATTGCGCTGATCTCGTGTGCACTAAATAACAGCTACGGGCATCCGCATCCGGAGGTAATAAAAAGATATGAAGTGACGGGAGCGGATATCTACAGAACGGATGCCGAGGGAACGCTGACGCTTCATACCGACGGAATGTCGGTATCGGTGAATACATACATAAAGTAAGATTTCCTATACTATTATCCGCAGACTTGTGATAAAATGGATAAGCGCAAAAGGGAACGACTGACCTTTTGATATATGATGAAAAGAATATTCAATAATATATGATATTTAAAGGAGGATTTAATTTATGCAGGAGTTAAAGCCCATCAAGGAAGGCAAAGTAAGAGAGATATATGATGCCGGAGACAGCCTGATCATGGTAGCTACGGACAGAATCAGCTGCTTTGACGTAATCCTTAACAATAAGGTAACAGGCAAGGGCAAGGTTCTTACACAGATGAGCAGATTCTGGTTTGATTTTACAAAGGATATCATCTCCAATCATATGATATCCACAGATGTTGCCGATATGCCCGAGTTTTTCAGACAGCCCGGATTTGACGGTAACAGTATGTTGTGCAAGAAACTCAACATGCTTCCCGTAGAGTGCATCGTCAGAGGTTATATAACAGGTTCGGGCTGGGCAAGCTATGTTAAGGACGGTACGGTATGCGGAATTAAGCTTCCTGAGGGCCTTAAGGAGTCGGATAAGCTTCCCGAGCCTATATATACTCCTTCCACAAAGGCAGAGATAGGCGATCACGATGAGAATATTTCGTATGAGCAGAGCGTTGATTACCTTGAGAAGCGTTTCCCCGGCAAGGGCGAGGAATATGCATCAAAGCTTCGTGATTATACGATTGCTTTATATAAGAAGTGCGCGGATTATGCGCTTACGAGAGGAATAATCATCGCTGATACAAAGTTTGAGTTCGGACTTGATGAAGACGGCAATATAGTTTTGGGTGATGAGATGCTTACTCCCGACAGTTCAAGATTCTGGCCTGCGGATAAGTATGAGCCGGGACACGGACAGCCCAGTTTTGACAAGCAGTTTGCAAGAGACTGGCTTAAGTCCAACGAAGGACATAACTGGACACTTCCCGATGAGGTTGTGAATAAGACCATAGCTATATATGAAGAAGGATATGAGAAGCTTACAGGCAGCAAACTGTAAGGCAACGGGTATATGAGATACGGTAAAAGACTGACGGCTGCTTTGCTTATGCTCCTTTTGCTATTACCGGCAACAGGATGCGGACAAAGAGAAAGCAATACAAAGGTTGTACTCACTTCCGGCTTCGAAAAAGGCGAGGTATTCAGACTTGAGAATAAAAGCTGCAGCGAAGCCGAGATGATGGTATATCTTACCAATATTCAGAATCAGTATGAGAATGTATACGGAAGCAGGATATGGGATGCCAAGGTTGACGGAGTTACGCTTGAGAGCAATGTTAAGGACATGGCTTTGTCAAAGATGGCACAGATTAAAGCCATCAACCTTCTGGCGGAGAGAGAGGGTATAGCCTTAGATGATGAAGAACTGAAAAAGGTAGGCCTTGCCGCAGATGAGTATTACGGTTCGCTTAATGAGCGCGAAATCGAGGCCATGGGTATAGACAGGGAGGTCATTTTTAACCTGTATAAGGAGTATGCGCTGTCAGAGAAGCTGTATCAGGATACAATTAAGGATATCAATCCGGAGATAAGTGATGACGAGGCCAGAACCATAACGGTCGAGCACATCCTTATAAAGACCTATAACCTCGATGAAGACGGGAACAGGCACGAATATACCGAGTATGCGAAAAAGGAGGCAAGAGATAAGGCGGAATCCCTGCTTGAGAGAATAAAAGCAGGCGAGGATTTTGAAAATCTCGCCTCTGAGTTTAACGAGGACAGTTCTATGACTTATTCCTTCGGTAAAGGTGAGATGGATGCGGTTTTTGAAAATGCCGCGTTTAACCTTGGCGAGGGTGAGGTTTCGGATATAGTCGAGACGGAATACGGCTACCATATAATAAAGTGTATCAGCACGTTTAACAGGGAAGTTACGGATGCCAACAAGCTGCGTATTGTCGATGAGAGGCGCAACAAGGCCTTTTCCGAGGTGTATGACGGCTTTGTGGGTACGCTGAATAAGAATATCAATACCGAACTTTGGGAGAGCATTTCGTTTGTTCATGACGATAATATCAGAACATGTGACTTTTTCGAAGTAATTGACAGAATATGGAATGATTGAGTATACTATACGAGACAGAATTACTGAAGTATCGGGTAGATACGGACTGCAAGAGGATATAAAGATATGGCAAATATAATGCTGTGTGACGATGCTCTTTTTATGAGGTCGGCTATCAGGAAGATGGTTGAAGAGGCCAAGCATTCCGTTGTTTGTGAAGTCGGAACGGGAGTAGAGGCTGTAGAGAAGTACAGTCAGGTCAAGCCGGATATAGTCCTGATGGATATAACTATGCCGGATATGGACGGTATAGAGGCAACAAAGAGAATAATAGACATTGATCCCAATGCCAAGATAATTATCGTATCTGCAATGGGACAGATGGAGATGGTTATTAAGGCCATTACCGCCGGAGCTAAGGACTTTGTTGTTAAGCCTATTGAAGGTGATAAGTTGCAGTTCTGTATCCGTAAATACATGTAATTGCTTGAAAAGATAATAATAAAGAATTTATAAATAATTAGCACTCGTACTTGACGAGTGCTAATTTTCGTTATATAACAGGTAGGTAAGAAAAAGAAGACTTACAGGAGGTTATATATTATGGCAGAGAAACACGGTAGTTTATCAATAAACAGTGACAATATTTTTCCCATAATCAAGAAATGGCTGTATTCGGATCATGACATATTCTACAGGGAACTTATTTCCAACGGCTGCGATGCCATCACCAAGCTTAAAAAGCTTGATATGATGGGAGAGTACAGTCTTCCTGCGGATTATAAGGCACGCATAGATGTAATATGCAATCCCGAAGACAAGACTTTGAAATTCATCGATAACGGACTTGGTATGACAGCTGATGAGGTTGAGGAATACATCAATCAGATTGCTTTTTCCGGAGCCGCTGACTTTATCGAAAAGTATAAGGATAAGGCCAATGACGATCAGATAATCGGTCATTTCGGACTCGGATTCTATTCCGCATTCATGGTTGCGGATGAGGTTTATATCGACTCTCTTTCTTATAAGGAAGGGGCTGTTCCCGTACATTGGGAATGTGACGGCGGAACGGAGTTCTCGATGAAGGACGGTGACAAAAAGACCGTAGGTACTGAGATTACTTTATTCCTTAACGAGGATGTGCTTGAATTCTGTAATATATACAAGGCAAGAGAGGTTATCAAAAAGTACTGTTCCTTCATGCCTACCGAGATATATTTAAGCAAGGCCAATACGGATGAGACTGAGACCATAGATAAGGGCCAGGAAAGACCAGATGATGAGATTGTTGAGACAATCGCACCCAAGGATGACGATAAGGACAAGAAAATCAGGCTTAAGATAAAGAAAAGGCCGGAACTTATCAATGAGACAAATCCTTTGTGGACAAGACATCCCAATGACTGTAAGAGGGAGGATTACATAGACTTCTATCGTAAGGTCTTTAATGACTATAAGGAGCCATTATTCTGGATACATCTGAATATGGACTATCCTTTCAACCTTAAGGGAATACTCTACTTCCCCAAAATTAATCTTGAATATGAATCAATAGAAGGTGTTATTAAATTATATAACAACCAGGTATTCATTGCAGATAACATCAAGGAAGTAATACCTGAATTCCTCATGCTTTTAAAGGGTGTGCTTGACTGCCCGGATCTTCCGCTTAACGTGTCACGTTCGGCTTTGCAGAACGACGGCTTTGTCAATAAGATAAGCGAATATATCACCAAGAAAGTTGCGGACAAGCTTTCCGGAATGTGCAAAACAGAGAAAGATGAGTATGAAAAGTATTGGGATGACATATCACCCTTTATCAAATTCGGCTGCTTAAAGGATGATAAGTTCTGTGAGAAGATGACAGACTACATCCTGTTTAAGAATCTCGACGGAAAATACATGACACTTCCCGAGTGCCTTGAGGTAAAACCCATAGATGTCGAGGATGAAGAAAATGCCGAAAATAAGGCAGATGAACCTTCTGATACAACATCGACTGAAACGGTCAATGATAGTGACACAAGTGTCGGTGATGAGTCTGAGGAAGAGAAGAAAGAGAAAGTCATCTACTATGTAACGGATGAGCAGCAGCAGAGCCAGTACATAGCGATGTTTAAGAAAGCCAAGAAAGATGCGGTTATCCTGACACACAATATAGACCAGCCTTTCGTATCACAGCTTGAGAGCAAGAATGAGGGCGTAAAGTTCATGCGCATAGACGCAGACTTAACCGATGACTTTACATCAAAGGCAAGCAAAAAAGAGCAGGAAGAAATCGATAAGGCTCTTGAAACGGTTGAAAAGCTTTACAAGAAAGCCCTTAAGAAAGACAAGGTCAATGTCAAGCTTTCAAAGTTAAAGAATAAGAAGATCGCATCCGTGCTCACTCTTTCCGAGGAATCGCGCAGAATGCAGGATATGATGAAGATGTACGGAATGTCCGGCATGGGTATGGGCGATATGGGCAAAGAGGGCGAGACCCTGGTACTTAACTACGGTCATCCGCTTGTGAAGGCTCTGACGGAGAATAAGAACGAGAAGAACAGCGAACTCATATGCGAACAGTTATATGATCTTGCAAGACTTCAGCATGCTCCGCTTGAGGCAGAAGAAATGAGCCGCTTCATTGAAAGAAGCAATGAACTTATGAGCCTTTTGGTTGAGTAATCTCGGGACGGATAAGCGTGCCAAAACATAAGTGAATATAGTAATAAAAGCCGACAGGACTTATGCCTGTCGGCTATTTATTTTTTGCACGGTTCGTTGTATACTTATATTTGGCTTTTTATGCACATGTAGAGGTCTTGAGTTTGTCTATGGAAGAACGTATTTCAAAGATCGGGAGGAATCAGGGTAATCTCACTTTTTCCGAATCTAAGATTGAACTCACACTGGATCCCGAGGAGATAGCTGAAGGATATTTTGAGATAGAATGCTCCGAAGGATGTACGATGGAAGGATATGTTTATTCTTCCTCCGTTCGCATGCAATTGGGTGTGACGAATATCAACGGAACCAAGGCAGCCGTACCTTATGAGTTTAATGCCGAAGGTATGAGACCCGGGGATGTGCTTAAGGGCAGTTTTATGATAGTCAGCAATCTGGGCGAATACGTGCTTCCCTTTGTTGCGTCCGTTAACTTAAGTACGCTTGAATCATCGATGGGAAGCATACGTAATCTTTTCCATTTTACCAATCTGGCCAAGAGCAATTGGGAAGAGGCCGTAAGAATATTCTACAGGCCCGAGTTCATTGACATAATGACCGGACAGGATGCGGCATACCGTAACCTTTATAAAGGTCTTTCGGGCAGGGGTAATAAGAACCACAACCTCGAAGAATTCTTAATAGGCATCAACAAAAAGAAGATGATTGAGTACTCCGTGGCCGAGAGTTCGGTGTCGGTTGCCGATACCGGAGAATCGCATTCGGAGTATATAGAGATTGCAAAGAACGGATGGGGATATACGCTTTTGGCAGCAAAGGCTGAAGGCGATTATATAAGCATCCCGAACAACAGAATAAAGGGTGATGATTTCTCTGACGGAATCTGCCGTTTTGAATACTTTATAGATCATACCAAGCTTCATCAGGGCAAGAATCCGGGAAGAATTATCTTTAAACATCTGTATGGACAGTTTGTCGTGGATATCACGGTAATAAGCGGTACCTACAACAGAAAGCAGGGGCGTCTGCACAGGTTAAAGACCACACAGTATTCTTTGGTCAGACACTATATAGATTACAGAATAGGCATCCTTGATAAGAACAAATGGATAGCCTTAACGGACGAACTTGTTGCCCATCGTGCCACTATGGACAGCGAGGATATAGATGTATTGCTTTTTGAAGCATACCTTTTGTTGGAGCAGGAGAAGTACAACGAAGCCAAGTGGATACTGGACAGAAAGGTAAAACCTTATATCGAGGACAGTTCCGATGAGGCATACTGCCTGTATCTTTATCTTAACGCGCTATACAGTGCCGATGACTATTACATGCGCGAAGTGAATGAGAAGATAGTCGGCATATATGAGAGCGATCCCGACAATTACAGGATTGCATGGATCATACTTCACACATCGGATGAGTTTAAGCGTAATCCTTCAAGGATGTATGCTTTTGCCATTAAGCAGCTTGCAAGAGGATGCAGCAGCCCGCTCATATACATAGAGGCGGTCAAGATGCTGCATGCCATGCCTTCTTTGCTCATGCATTTCGATGAAGAAGAGATGAGAATGCTTACTTTTGCCGCAAGGAATAAGATTGTAAGCACCGAGCTTCGTGAGCAGATTGCATATCAGGCTATGAGAATAAGAGACTATGACTTCAGAATAGTCAGGATCCTTAAGCTTTTGTATGAAAGCAATCCTACGGATGATGTACTTCAGGCCATATGTACCCAGCTTATAAGGGGAGACAAGATCGGCAGTAAATACTTTGAATGGTATGAGAAGGGCGTACAGAAGGGCTTCTCGGTTACGAGACTGTATGAGAGCTATATAATGTCGGCAGCCGACAAGGCGGACATCACAATACCGATTCCGGTGCTGATGTATTTCTCATATGACAATAATCTGCCTTATGAGCAGGCCGCATATCTGTATGCTTATGTTGTTCGCAACAAGGCGGCCATACCGGATATATACATAAACTATAAGAGCAATATAGACAGGTTCGTGTTAAAGCAGCTTTATTCGGAGAAGATAAGCAGAGATCTGGCATACCTGTATACGACACTTGTGGTAGGAGAGATGGCTACGGAGGACAATCTGCGCCAGCTGTCCGGACTGTTGCTTAAGCATCTGATCAGAGTCGATGATACATCGGTTGTATCTGCCGTTGTTATTGACGAGAGACTCAAAGAGGAGATGGTATATCAGGTTCTTAACGGTAAGGCGTTAATTGATCTGCCGAGCAATGAATATACGGTATTTTTGGAGGATGCACTCGGTAACAGATACTACGGAACGAAGGAATACATGACCGAGCGCTTTTTCCTGCCAAGGAAGCTTGTGCCCGTCGTAGAGCCCTATGCGGATAATGACCTGCTGTTTAACCTCTATGTATGTGAAGGCAATATAGAGTACGTTAATGTCAACGAGCGTAATGCCGACAGATATCTGTATTTGGAGCAGAGCGAGGATGTGAGCGATGAGTTCAGATCATCAATAAGGCTCCCGCTTATTCGTTATTACCAGGATAATGACGAGACGGCCATGCTGGACGGACTTTTGGACCGAATATGTAAAGAAGAGGTTCCTGTAAAAGACAGGGATGAGCTTTTAAGAATATTCTTAATGAGAGGCTTTATAGACAAGGCATATGAATATGTGCTTTATTACGGACCGGAGAGTACGGACCCTCAGATACTGGTAAGACTTGCCGCCATGATAAGCGAAAGAGACGGTCTGGCACCGGATGAGAAGTTCACGGCGATAGTGATGTCGGCCTTTGACAGGGGAAAGTACAACGAAACCTGCTTAAGATATCTCGTTGAATTCTACAGAGGACCGTTAAAGCATTTAAGGAATATATGGAAGGCGGCTTCCGGCTTCTATGTCGATACATATAAGATATGTGAGGCGATGATTGCGCAGACATTGACGACCGGCGCATATATAGGCGAAGAGGCAAGGATACTTAAGGAATATGTTGAGGGAGGCGCCAAGACCGGTCTTGAGATAGACTATCTTAAGTATTTTGCCGACGGATATCTGATAAGTGACAGGATAATAGATGAGTATTTCTTTACCGAGATGGCAAGGATATATGAGAATGAGCACAGCCTTCCCACGGTCTGCATGCTTGCATTCTTAAAGTTTTATGCGAAAAATGTCAGACTTGCGGATATATCGGATACAACGGCCGAGCATATAAGAAGATATATATATACTCTGTATGCAAAAGAAGGCATAGTGATGCCGTTTATGCAGGCATTTTCAGCAATTTCGGCGGAATCGGAAGAGATATCCAAGCTCACTGTTATTGAGTATCGCGGAGAACCCGATGCGAGAGTGACCATAAATTATTTCATAAGCAGTGAGAATGATGAGAGCGAAGGATATATAAGGGACGAGATGAAGGAAGTATATGACGGAATATATTCCAAGAGTTTCCTTATATTCTTCGGAGAGACGCTGCAGTATTATATCACCGAAGAAAGTGATGGTATCGAGGAACTTACGGAGAGTGCGAGTGCATCGAAAAATGATGTCAATTCGTCGGACAGTGAAGACAGATACGGTATGATCAACGATATTTCGATGGCAACCACGCTTAAGGATTACGATACGGCTTTGCAGCTTGTTTCAGACTACAAGAAGAAGTTATTCTATGCGGAACATCTCTTCTCGATACAATGATAGGAAATTATGTTTGAATTTAACAAATCCGTTATAGTCGGATACGACCTGTCAAATGAATATTCGCAGATAAGCTATTACACCTCGGGCGATGACATAGCCAAGACCGTAAGCATTAAAGAGGATGAAGAGGAGTACTGTATACCCTTATGCCTTTTTAAGAGAAGCGAGGTCAATCAGTGGTTTGTCGGAGCCGATGCCATAAGATACAGTCAGGCTGATGAGGGAGAGATGATATGGCAGCTCTGGGACAGGGCTCTTATCGGAGAACCGGTTACCGTTGCGGGAGAGCAGTTTGATCCTATAGCCCTGTTGACACTGTATGTAAGACGTACCCTCAACATGTTGACCAATATAGTCAACAAGAACAGCATTGAGGGAATCATGTTTACCGTACCCGGGCTTACAAAGAGGGCGATAGAGGTACTTACCGCTGTTTCGTCCGCACTTGATTACAAATCCGCCAAGATCGGTTTTTTGGGAAGAGAAGAAAGCATATTCTACTTTATTATCAATCAGCCGAAAGAACTCTGGGGACATGATGTGGCGGTATATGATTATGCGGGTAAGGATCTTACGTGTTACACCTTCAGGCTTAACAGAATCACAAGGCCGGTGGTTTCTTTCGTTGAAAAGCAGGATTTTACGCCCGGAGATCTTCCCGATAGGGAAAAAGACGACGCATTCCTTGACATAGTTCATCAGACGGTTGACGGAAGAGTCGTAAGCTGTGCTTATCTTTTGGGAGACGGCTTTGCGGGCGAATGGTGCAATGATTCTTTAAGAGAACTCTGCCGCAACAGAAGGTCATTTCGAGGCAATAACTTATACAGCCGAGGTGCATGCTATGCCATGCAGGACAGGCTTAAGGGAGTAAAGAACGAAGATAAGAACATCATCTTCCTTGGAAGGGATAAGCTTAAGGCCAATATAGGAATGGATGTCATAAGAGGCAGAGAGAATTCTTATCTGGCGCTTTTGGATGGCGGAGAGAACTGGTTTGATTCCAAGAAAAAGGCCGAAGTCATACTCAATGAGGGCAACAGCTTTACCGTTAAGATAACTCCGCTGGACGGACGTAACGTGCGTAACGTCAACATAGTGTTGGACGGGCTTAACGAGCATGAGCCCAAGAGCGTGAGACTCAGGATAGAAGCTGTAATGGAATCGGAAGATGTATTGAGAATCAATGTGACGGATCTGGGATTCGGTGAGTTCTTTGAGGGAAGCAACAGACTGTTTACCAGAACGATTTCGCTTACCGAAGATAACGGCGTATAAAACGGAGACAATGAAATGACGAATGTTATCCTTTGCCAGGGTGCATATTCGAAAACTCCATATTATCTTAAAGATGACTGCAGGAATGTATACTGTATAGAGGAACTGTGCTATTATCTCTATCACAATGCGTATCTTCTGGACGATTCGTTTGTATGTGACGCACTTGGCGAATGGGTTGAGAAGTCTTTAGAACTTGAGAAGATAGGCAAAGAGATAAAGCGCTTAAGCGGAAGATACGGTGCGCTGTCTAAGCTTATCGAACTGCTTAAGAATGAAATAGGCTTTTATTCGGATAAGGAATGGGATGTTCTGCTTGGCAATATAAGTGAGAATATCGACATGTCCATAGAACAGAGGCGCAAGATCAGGGCCGACGGTTTCCTTGCGGCTAAGAAGTACGGACTTGCGATGGATGAATATGAGCATATTTTGCAGACGGCAAACGTAAAGGAAGTAACGTTGCGCGCCAAGGTTTTCCACAACCTCGGTGTGTGTGCCGCAAAACTTTTTTTGTTTGAAAAGGCAGCGGGATATTTTGAGAGAGCATATGATACCTATGCCAATACGGAGAGCTACGTATCGATGTTAGGTGCGATGAAGATGTATATGAAGTCGGAAGAGTATCTGGCATATCTGTCTTCGCACAAAGAATCTTATGAGGATTCGCTTGAAGTGGAGCGGAAGTTTGACAGGTTAAGCGATAACTGGCAGCATGATCCGGCATACTTATTCATTAAGGAAATGGAAGATAAGAAGAATCGCGGAAGCGAGTTCTATAAGGAAATGGATGCGTTGACCGAGGAAGTCAAGAGTGAATACAGGGATCAGGTATTCAGAGGAAGGATCGGTGGATTCTGATGAGTTTTGGCGGCAGATTCTTTTCCAAACTGTTCAAGATGCAGGAGGAGGACTTTTCAACTCTTGAGCTTGATGAAGGCCTTGAAGAAGAATTCGAATGGGATTGGGACCATATAATGGAAGAACGCCATCTTTTTAAGATGAGCGATGAGGTCCAGAGAGAAAAATACATAAGGAGTCTGGTTGAGCAGGTCAGGGATGCGGAAAGAGAGCTTAATAAGCTGTCTGCCGAGTATAATCTCGTGACGGCCATGCTTAAGGACATGGATGAGATAGAGGCTCTTCCCATGAGTGAGAAGGTTCAGTTACAGGATTCTGCCAGGAATATCCTGTATTATGAGGAAGAGACCAAGGATTACGAAGCCAAGAAAAGCGCAATGACCGAGGCTCAGTATAAGAGCATGGAGCGCTTTGAGGACAATATGCCCGGGGCATATGATGAGATGGCTGAGGCTGAGCGTTACAAGGGGCTTATAAAGGACGATCTTCGTAAGCTTGAAGGCGAGAAGCATGCATATCTGTTCAGGCAGGATGAGGTAACAAAAGAGATCGCCAATCTGCGCGGCATGACTGTGATATGCGTCTTTGCGGCGGTTCTTTGTGTCATCATGCTTTTGGTGCTCCAGTTCGGATTTGAGATGGAGACTCAGGTGGGCTATATCATTACCTGCCTTACGGCGGCCGTGGTAATTACTTTACTGTATGTGAAGTATACGGATGCCGTCAAAGAGAAAAAGCGTGTGGAAAAGGGAATAAACAGGTTAATTCTGTTGCAGAATACCGTTAAGATAAGGTATGTCAACAACACCAACCTTTTGGATTATCTCTATATGAAGTACAACACCACAAGTGCCAAGGAACTTAAAAAGGTGTGGGAGATGTACGAACTTGAAAAAAGCGAGAGAGAAAAGGCTGCCTTAAATGAAAAAGAGCTGACTTTCTATCAGGCCGAACTGTTACACAAACTCAGAAAATATCAGTTAAACGACGTATATGCATGGCTTCATAATCCGTTGGCCATCATCGAACACAACGAGATGGTGGAACTCAGGCACGCGCACATTTTACAGCGCCAGAAGCTAAGAGCGAGAATGGATTACAATAAGCGTCTGGCCAAGGAAGGACAGAGCGAACTTAAGGAATTCGTGAAGCAGTATCCGGAGTATTCAAAAGAAGCTTTGGATATGGTGGAAAGGTACTCTGCGGAATACTAATTATTATTGACATCAACAGACTTGTAGGGTACTATTATCAAGTCACTTTACTGTGTTAATTAGGCAAAGGAAGAGGAGTTGTTATGAAAAAGTTATTAGCTGTGATTTTGGCAGGTGCAATGGCACTTACCGTAGTTGCCTGTGCAGGTAAGACAGATGCGGCTTCAGCCGACCAGTCATCTGAAAGAACATCCCTTACCGTCGGATTTGATGCGGAATTCCCTCCCTACGGTTTTTTGGATGAGAGTACCGGAGAATATGTAGGTTTTGACCTTGATCTTGCTGAAGAGGTATGCAAGCGTAACGGTTGGGAACTTAAGAAGCAGCCCATCGACTGGGATGCAAAGGATATGGAGCTTTCTTCGGGCGCTATAGACTGTATTTGGAACGGATTTACAATCAACGGTCGTGAGGACCAGTACACATGGTCAGTACCTTATGTTGATAACAGTCAGGTATTTGTTGTGGCTGCAGATTCGGGCATCAAGACAAAGGCCGATCTTGCAGGCAAGAACGTAGGCGTACAGAAGGATTCTTCTGCACTTGCAGCGCTTGAAGATGAAGAGAATCCCGATAACATCGCACTTAGAGATTCGTTTGCGGATCTTATACAGTATGCGGATTACAATACAGGATTCATGGATCTTGAGGCAGGCGCCATCGATTGCCTGGCACTAGATATAGGTGTTGCAAGCTTCCAGATTTCTCAGAGAGAAAAAGGAGCATATGTGATGCTTGATGAGAAGTTGTCTTTGGAGCAGTACGGAGTAGGATTTAAGCTTGGTAACGAAGAACTTAAGAATCAGGTTGAGAAGACACTTCTTGAGATGGTGGACGACGGAACATTTACAAAGATCGCCGAGAAGTATTCGGATTACGGTCTTACAGACAGTGTTTGCCTTGGTAAGTAAGTAAAAAAGCGGGGTGTCAGACCTATGACACCCCTTTTTTGACGTAGCGGATAAAGATATGAACATTACATTCATGCAACTTCTAAGCGGTATGGTTGTGTCGGTGGAGATATTTCTGCTGACTTTGCTTTTTGCTCTGCCGTTGGGATTGTTGGTGGCATTCGGAAGAATGTCGAAAAACAAAATACTCCAGACTCTGGTTAAGGTGTATATAGCCATCATGCGCGGCACTCCCCTGATGCTGCAGCTGATAGTGGTTTATTTTGCGCCCTTTTATATTTTCGGCCTTAAGATATCTCAGGGATATCGTTTTGTTGCCGTCATAATCGCGTTTTCAATCAATTATGCCGCTTATTTTGCGGAGATATACAGAGCGGGAATAGAGTCCATTCCCATAGGTCAGTATGAGGCGGCTGAAGTCTTGGGATACAGTAAGAGACAGACATTCTTCAGAATAATCTTTCCTCAGGTGATAAAAAGGATACTTCCGCCGGTGACCAATGAGACTATCACTTTGGTTAAGGATACATCCCTTGCGTTTGTAATAGCGGTTGCCGAGATGTTTACCATCGCCAAGCAGATATCGGCCAAGCAGGCTTCTGTGAATGCACTGATGGTAGCAGGTCTTTTCTATTTCGTATTTAACTATGCGGTTGCATACATAATGGAGTTTTTCGAAAAGAAGCTGTCATACTACAGATAAGTGTTTTTGTGTATGACAAAAGGAAAGCATGATATATGGAAGATAACAATCTTTTAAGAATAGAACATATAAAGAAAAATTTCGGCGATACCGGGGTGCTGTCCGATATTTCGTTATCGGTAAATGAGGGCGAGGTAGTATCCATAATCGGTCCCTCGGGATCGGGTAAGTCTACTTTATTAAGATGTGCGACTCTGCTTACGCAGATGGACGACGGTAACCTTTATTACGGCGATATGTGTGCCGCAAAGAGCGTTAACGGTAAAAGTGTTTACGCAGGCAAAGATGAACTTAAAAAGATAAGACAGTATTTTGGGCTTGTATTCCAGAATTTCAATCTTTTCCCGCATTACAGCGTATTAAAGAACATAATCGACGCTCCGGTCAATGTATTGGGACGTTCAAAAGAAGAGAGTGAGAAAAAGGCGGCTGAACTTCTTAAAATGTTGGGTCTTGCCGAAAAGGGAGATGCTTATCCCTGTGAGCTTTCGGGCGGACAGCAGCAGAGAGTTGCAATAGCCAGAGCACTTGCTTTGGAGCCCAAGATCCTTTTCTTTGATGAGCCTACATCGGCACTCGATCCGGAACTTACGGGCGAGGTGCTTGCGGTCATTCGTAAGCTTGCCGCCAACCATATGACGATGGTTATCGTGACGCATGAAATGCAGTTCGCCAAAGAAGTATCAGACAGGATACTTTTTATAGAGAACGGAGTCGTTGTTGAGGAAGGAACTCCCGATAAGCTGTTCTCTTCCGATAATCCCAGAGTCAGGGAATTCATAGGCAGGATGGCCAACTAGGTGTTGCGATACTTGAATTAAGGAATAAAACAAAGTATACTTATAAGGCTGTTTGGCAGATTGTTTGGAGGTTTTAATGAGTACAGATTGTTACAGTTCTCCGTTATCGGAGAGATATGCGAGTAAGGAGATGCAGTATATCTTCTCTCAGGATAAGAAGTTCCGCACATGGAGACGTTTATGGGTCGCTTTGGCGGAGACGGAGAAGGAACTCGGATTGGATATAACCGATGAACAGATAGAGGAGCTTAAGGCTCATCTGGATGACATCAATTACGATGTTGCGCGTGAAAGAGAGAAGGAAGTACGTCATGACGTTATGAGTCATGTGTATGCTTACGGAGTGCAGTGCCCCAAAGCCAAGGGCATCATCCATCTCGGCGCAACAAGCTGTTATGTAGGCGATAACACGGATGTTATCATTATGACCGAGGCCTTGAAGCTTGTTAAGAAGAAGCTTGTGAATGTCATGAGCAAGCTTGCTGAATTTGCCGACAAGTATAAGGATCAGCCCACTTTGGCATTTACTCATTTCCAGCCGGCTCAGCCTACAACCGTCGGTAAAAGAGCGAGCCTCTGGCTTAACGAATTTGCCATAGATTACGAGGATCTTAATTACGTACTGTCTACAATGAAGCTTTTGGGAAGCAAGGGAACCACAGGAACACAGGCTTCTTTTATGGAACTTTTCGGCGGAGACAATGACAAGATTGACAAGATCGATCCCATGATAGCAAAGAAGATGGGATTTGAGTCATGCGTTCCGGTATCCGGACAGACATATTCACGTAAGAATGATACGAGAGTATTGAATGTTTTGGCGGGCATAGCGGCATCTGCCACCAAAATGAGCAATGATATAAGATTGCTTCAGCATCTTAAGGAGGTTGAGGAGCCTTTTGAGAAGAAGCAGATCGGTTCTTCAGCCATGGCATATAAGCGTAACCCGATGAGGAGCGAAAGAATTGCCTCATTAAGCCGTTATGTTATTGTGGATGCCTTAAATCCTGCAATCACCTCGGCTACACAGTGGTTTGAGAGAACTTTGGATGACTCGGCCAATAAGAGACTTTCCGTGCCGGAAGGGTTTTTGGCCATAGACGGAATACTTGACCTCTGCATCAATGTGGTGGACGGACTTGTGGTTTATCCCAAGGTAATAGAGAAGCACATGATGGCAGAACTGCCCTTCATGGCTACAGAGAACATAATGATGGATGCCGTTAAGGCAGGCGGAGACAGACAGGAACTCCATGAGAAGATAAGAACCCTTTCAATGGAAGCCGGTAAGGCAGTCAAGGAAGAGGGTAAGGACAATAACCTGCTTGAACTCATCGCACAGGATGAAGGCTTCGGCCTTAGTCTTGAAGAACTGAAGGAGTCTATGGATCCTTCAAAATACATCGGAAGAAGCGCAAGACAGGTTACGGTTTATTTAAGAGATGTTATTAATCCCATACTCAAGGAGAATGAGGATTTATTGGGACTTACATCGGAGATTAACGTTTAGTATAAAGATTAAGCATTACTGATTGGAGGATTATTATCAATGGGCGGAACAGTTAAAGCAGTTGTAGGAGCCAACTGGGGAGACGAAGGCAAGGGTAAGATAACCGATATGATGGCAGCGGAGGCTGATATCATAGTCAGATTCCAGGGAGGAGCCAATGCGGGTCATACCATAGTCAACGATTACGGTAAGTTCGCACTCCATACTTTGCCGAGCGGTGTTTTCTATAATCATACGACCAGCATTATAGGGAACGGTGTGGCACTCAATATCCCGATTCTTATCGGAGAGATCAATTCCATAGTGGAAAAGGGCGTTCCGAAGCCGAAGATTTTAGTATCGGACAGAGCGCAGATTGTTATGCCCTATCATATCCTTCTTGACCAGTATGAGGAAGAGAGACTCGGAGGTAAGTCCTTCGGTTCCACAAAGTCGGGTATAGCTCCTTTCTATTCCGACAAGTATGCGAAGATAGGCTTCCAGGTAAGCGAGCTCTTTGATGAGGAACTGTTAAAAGAGAAGGTTTACAGAGTCTGTGAGATGAAGAACATCCTCTTTGAACATATGTATCATAAGGAGAAGATGGATCCTGAGAAGCTGCTTGAGACACTTCATGAATACAGAGACATGATAAGCCCTTATGTGTGTGATACGGCGCTGTTTATTGACAAGGCGCTTAAGGAAGGCAAGACCGTATTGTTGGAAGGTCAGTTGGGAACACTTAAGGATCCTGATCACGGTATCTATCCCATGGTAACCTCTTCTTCAACACTTGCAGCATACGGTGCCATAGGTGCAGGTATTGCACCTTATGACATTAAGCAGATTGTAACAGTATGTAAGGCATATTCCTCAGCAGTCGGAGCGGGAGCTTTCGTATCGGAGATATTCGGTGATGAAGCCGATGAACTCAGAAGACGCGGAGGAGACGGCGGAGAATACGGTGCAACGACCGGAAGACCCAGAAGAATGGGATGGTTTGACTGCGTGGCAAGCAAATACGGATGCCGTATGCAGGGAACCACGGATGTGGCATTTACGGTGCTTGACGTATTGGGATATCTTGACGAGATTCCGGTATGTACGGGTTATGAGATAGACGGTAAAGTAACCGATGAATTCCCGGTGACCAGACTTTTGGAAAAGGCTAAGCCCGTTATTGAGAAGCTTCCCGGATGGAAGTGTGAGATAAGAGGCATCAAGGAGTATGATGACCTTCCCCAAGAATGCAGGGACTATGTCGAGTTTATTGAGGAGAAGATAGGTTATCCGATTACAATGGTTTCCAACGGACCCGGAAGAAACGACATTATATACAGGAAGAGCAAATTCAGCAAATGATAAAGACCGTTATTTTCGATGTGGGCAATGTGCTCACGGAGTTTGGCTGGAAGGAATTTATTAGGTCTTTCGGTTACAGCGAAGATATATGCAAAAGAGTGGGAGATGCCACTATAGAAAGCCCGTATTGGAAAGAGTATGACAGAGGTGTCATGAATAATGACGACATTGTCAATTCCTTTGTAAGCCTTGATAAAGAACTGGAAAAAGAGATCAGAGAGACGATGGCCGATTTTAAAGGCATACTCAAACCGGCCGAATATGCGGTGCCGTGGATAGAGGACCTTAAGAGCAGAGGGTTACAGGTGTTATTTTTGTCAAACTTCTCTGAAAGAGCCTTCAATGAGTGTCAGGATGCCTTGGGCTTTCTTGATCATGTCGATGGCGGCATCTTCTCTTATACGGTTAAGCTTATAAAGCCCGATCCGGAGATTTATAAGTGCATATTGGACAGATATGACCTTGATCCGGCGGAGTGTGTTTTTATAGACGATCTTGATGAAAATATCAGTGCTGCTGCGGCCTTGGGGATACATACCATCCTGTTTAAAGATAAAGATTCGGCATCTTCGGAACTGGATTTTCTTCTAAACAGATAGAATTAATCAAAATATCAAAAAGTTTTAATTTTTCACCGCACTGACCCACAGGGTGCGCCAAATGGGCGAAACGGCGATAATAAGAGCGTTTGAGACAGCATAGCAAGTACTTTGGTACTATGGTAAAAAAGTACTTGCTATGCTATATTTATGTCGATTTTACTTGGGGTTTGGGTGGTTATGAATTTTCATTCAAAACACTTTATAAAAATGACAGGACTTTCCGAGACAGCCAGAATAGACAGGGTTGTCTTGTTATGCTATGCAATTTGTGCAGCGGCACTGACTCTATTCGGAAGAGTGGAAGTATATGATACCAACGGCAAAAGCGGGTTAGCGCTTATGATTGCGGTTGGTTTTTATGTTTTATTATGGCTTCCGGTAGCCATATGTAAGTTCTGTTTTTACATCATCTCCAAAAAGGCATACGGAATAAAGAGCATTCTGTTCGGTTCGTTTTTGATATATTATCTCTTTGTTTTGCTGACTGACAGTAATGAGGAATGTGCTTTAATTGCCATCCCCTTTTCCATACTTACAATCGCATACAGCAGTATCAGTTTAACGGTGGGAGTCACGGTAGTCAGCACGGCAATGTCAGCTTTGTATGCGCTCGCACCGTATTTTATGGGTCAGGTCGGAGTTTCGGAGGGAAGATCCTACGCATTTTTGATTATCTTATCCAATACACTTTTCTTAAATCAGATGACGTATCTGCTTGAGAATAAGCAGAGAAGAAGAAGAGCCGAGATTGAAGCGGAGCGTAACAGACTTAAGTCTTACGTATCGGTCGGAATTAAGAGAATATTCGAATATGATATCCGTGAAGACAGATTTATGACCGCAGGCAGCAAGGACGGTAATTACGGTACTGAGAGATATATAGAGAATTTCAGAGATTCGGTTAAGGCTCTGCGATATGTACTTTTTGCGGATTGGGACAGATTTGACGACTTCATTGCCGATTGTGACAGAGGTGAAGAAAAAATCGACAGACAGTTGCGTCTGCGTGATAAGAATGCCGATTACAAGTGGTATTCAATTAAGGGTAAGACAATCAAAGACGAAGACGGCAAGCCGATTAAGGTTGTCGGCATAATGGAGAACATTGATGAGATTAAGCGTATCGAACTCCGTCAGGCGGATGAGAATATGCGTGATATGCTCACCAAGCTCTATCGCAAGGATTATGCAAGAGAACTTATCGAGGAATTCTTACGTGCACAGTCCAACAGTGAGAATCCGGAATTTGCCGGATTACTTGTGCTTGATATAGACAATTATGAGATCTTAAATGAGAGAATGGGAAGAGCTTTCGGTGAAGAGATTCTTAAGAACATTGCTTCCGATCTTGATGAGATATTCTATCCTTCGGATATACTCGGAAGAGTCGGCGGAGATGAGTTCATCATTCTCATGAAGAATATTGTTGATGTCAGGGATATCGACAAGAAGATCAGAGAGATACAGAAAGTTGTCAATCATACATATGTTGGCGAGAACGTAAGCTTCGGAAGTACGATGTGCATAGGTGCATCCGTATATCCTACGGACGGTGAAGACTTTGATACCCTCTTTGACAAGGCGGAGAAGGCGCTTGTTCATGCCAAGAATGCCGGCAAGAACTGCTACGGATTCTATCTTGCCGCTAAGGAAGATGTATACAGCAAGTATCCTATAGAAGAGAGAAGAGAAAAGATTGCAAGGGTTGAGCAGGAAGTTATGAGCGGAAGTCCTTCGGATTCGCTTATCGAGCTTGCATTCAAGCTTATCGATGAATCAAAGGATACGGACAGCGCTATCAACCTCCTTATAAGAAGAGTCGCAAGACAGATGAACTTAGGCGGTATACGTATCAAGTCAAGGGTCGGCAAGGAACTTCGTACCGTCAATATGTATCAGTGTTGTACGGTTCCGGATATGGAATTTGACAATGCCGACATGGTATACAATTTCGAGCAGTGGGCCGACATGCTTGAGCAGTATCGCGTCAACAACAACATAATAGTATGCGACAGCATACTGGATATAGAGAATCCCGTTACAAGGCAGCTTATGCTGGTATCGGGAGCCAAGTCTTATGTCGGTTGTGCCTTCCATGATAAGGGCGAATTTGCCGGCAGTATAGACTTTGTTGATTTCGAAGGTCCGAGGGCATGGACCAAGAACGACCTTACAACAATAAGAGCCGTTACGAACGTTGTATCTTCTTATCTGCTTAAGATGAAGGCTTATGAGGATGCGTCCGATACAGTTGAAAGACTTACGGGTTATGACAGCGTTACCGGACTTATGACATACGAGAAGTTCTTAACCATGGTAGGCGAGTATATTGAGAATGCGCCTCACGGCAATTATGCCATGGTATATATGGACTTCAGTAATTTCAAGTATGTTAATGAGACATATGGATATGAGACCGGTGACAAGATTCTGCGTGAACTTGTTAACGAAGCGGCCGGATACGGTGACTATTACGTATACGGAAGCCGTGTATTCTCGGATAATATAGTAATGCTTGCCAAGACCGGCGGCAAGAGCGAAGAAGAGATTGTGGCTGCATTCGAGAGGGCCAGCAAGGTATTTGCCGACAGAATGCAGATGGAGTACATAGACAGTAAGCTGATATTGGACATCGGTGTATGTACGTTTGAGATATGCGGACGTCCGGTACCCATGAAGAGCATTATATCCAATGCCAATATGGCACGTAAGAAGGCCAAGCTCCCCGACAGCCCGAGATGTATCGTATACGATGAGACGATGGGTGCGGAAGTCAAGGCAGAAGTTGCATACGCCAACGATATGGAGAACGCTTTCAAGAACCATGAGTTTGTGGTATACATGCAGCCTAAGGTAGACTTGCAGACCAATGAGATAGAGGGTGCAGAAGCGCTTATAAGATGGAAGAAGCAGGACGGAACTCTTATATTCCCGAATGATTTCATTCCCGTATTTGAGAAGAATAAGAGCATAACCCTTCTTGATTACTATGTATATGATGAAGTGTGCAAGTATTTAAGAAAGCGCATGGATCTCGGTAAGAAGATAGTAAGGATATCCGTCAATGTATCGAGAGTTCATCTGTTCTCTATCAATGAACTTGTAAGTTATGTAAGAAGTCTTATCGTTAAATACGAGATACCGCCGCAGTATCTTGAATTTGAACTTACGGAAACGGTATTTACGGATAAGGTTGAAGATACGATACTTCTGATGAACAAGTTAAGAGAACTCGGAGTAAAGGTATCAATGGACGACTTCGGTTCGGGCTATTCATCACTTAACGTTCTTACAAAGCTTCCGCTTGACGTGCTTAAGCTTGATAAGGAATTCCTGGATGACTTTGAAAATGATTCCGATGAGAAGATCATCATCCCGAGCGTTATAGATATGGCCAAGAAGCTTAATCTGCGCGTCGTATGTGAAGGTGTTGAGACTAAGGAACAGGTCGGCTTCTTAAGAGAAGTCGGTTGCGATTATGCACAGGGATACTTCTATTCGAAGCCCATTACTCAGGAGCAGTTTGATGAATTGTTAGAGGTGGTATAAGTATCCGGAGGAAAGATGTACGATATCATTATAATCGGAGCAGGTATAACGGGCAGCTTCATAGCACATGATCTGTCAAAGAAAAAATGCAGCGTTCTTGTCATAGACAGGGACGCTGATGTTGGTAACGGGGCAACTATGGCCAACAGTGCCATAGTTCATGCAGGATACGATCCCAAGCCCGGTACCCTTAAAGCTAAGCTTAATGTACGCGGCAACCGTATGTATCCCGATATATGCAGGGAGCTTGGTGTAACATACAAAAACTGTTCGGCTTTTGTTGTTGCAACCGACAGTGAAGAAAGTGAAGTGCTGGACAGACTGGCGGGTCAGGCTGCTGACAGGAATATAGAATATAAGGATTTGGACGGAAATGCGGCCAGAGATTTGGAACCTAACTTATCGGGCGCAGTAATAAGAGCCCTGGAGTTCCCAACAACCGGAATAATCTATCCATGGAATGTTGCCATAGCCTTAATGGAAGAGGCGGTCATTAACGGGACCGAGCTTAGGCTTAACGAGGAAGTTACGGATATTGACTGTGTTAGTCAATCGAATTTGGATGCCTTTTACAGGGTTAAAACGACGGCCGGAAGCTATGAGGGAAGATATGTCATCAATGCCGCGGGTGTATATGCGGATAAAGTATATTCGATGGCACTTAAGAAAGAATCCGATTTTAAGATAACTCCCAGGCGCGGTGAATATTACGTTCTGGATGAGATGGCAAAGCCTGTTGTGAGCCGTGTCATATATCCCGTACCAGGCCCCAACGGCAAGGGTGTGCTTGTTGTTCCCACAATCCATAACAATGTGCTGTTAGGCCCCAATTCTCTTCCTATAGAAGACAAGGAGGCCAACTGTAATACATCTGAAGCGTTATCATATGTTAAAAGCGCCGTATCCAAGACGGTTGAGAACATTCCGTTTGATAAGGTCATAAGAGTCTTTGCGGGACTTCGTCCTTCAGGAGATGCTGGGGATTTTGTTATAAAAGAGTCCGATGAACTTAAGGGCTTTGTTAATGTTGCGTGCATAGAATCCCCGGGACTGGCGTCCGCCCCGGCCATATCGGAATATGTGATAAACGAGGTAATGAAAGAAGCGTTCTCTTTTGCGGATAAGGAAGAATATATCCGCAGAAAACCGATTGTATATATGAACGAGCTTGACGACGAAGCCAAAAACGAGATGATAAAGCAAAATCCCGCATACGGCGACATAGTCTGCAGATGCTGTCAGGTCAGCAGAGGTGAGATAGAGGATGCAATCAACAGACCTGTCGGAGCCACTACGGTAAAGGGTGTTAAAAAGCGTGTGGGTCCGGGACTCGGACGTTGTCAGGGCGGCTTCTGTGAGCCGCTTGTAGTGGATATTCTTGCCAAGGAACTTGGGAAGGATAAGGCGGAAATAAGATATGATTCACCGAAATCTGTGATACTTATGGAAGAGACCAAGAAAGGAGCGCTGTGATTTGAACAGTCGAAAGATCGTGATAATCGGCGGAGGCAGCGCCGGTATTGCCGCAGCCATTGCGGCATACAATAACGGATGTGACGATATTCTTTTGCTGGAAAAAGATGCGGAACTGGGCGGAATACTGCTTCAGTGTATACACAACGGCTTCGGACTTCATCGCTTCGGTGAGGAGCTGGCCGGACCGGCTTATGCAGAAAAATGGAAGGATATGCTTAAGGAGCTTCCCGTTGAGGTCAAGACCGATACGACGGTTATACATCTTGACAGCGACAGGAACGTTACCTATGTCAATCCGGCCGAAGGTTATGTGACCGTTAAGGCAGGAGCTGTTATTATGGCTTTGGGATGCAGGGAAAGAAGCCGCGGAGCCATAGCGACTCCGGGATACAGGCCAAGCGGTGTCTGGACTGCGGGAACGGCTCAGAAGTATTTGAATATGCAGGGATATCTGGTCGGTAAGCGCGTGTTTATCTTAGGAAGCGGTGATATAGGGCTTATCATGGCAAGAAGAATGGTCCTTGAAGGAGCAAAGGTCTTGGGCGTGGCTGAGATTATGCCGTATTCCAACGGACTTCCGCGTAATATGAAGCAGTGTCTGGATGATTTTGACATCCCGCTTTATTTAAGCCATACGGTTACGGATATAAGGGGTAAAGACAGATTAAACGGAATAACAATAAGCCGTGTAGATGAGTCGTTAAATCCCATAAAGGGAACGGAGATTGACTTTGATGTGGATACGCTTTTGCTTTCTGTGGGACTGATACCGGATACGGCCCTTTTATCAGAGGCGGGCGCTTTGCTTCATCCGAAGACCAAGGGTGCAAAGGTGGATGAGCATATGATGACGTCTGTACCCGGGATATTTGCGTGCGGCAACGGACTTCATGTGCATGATCTTGTGGATTTTGTCAGCATGGAGGGTGAAGAAGCAGGCGCGGCGGCAGCAAAGTATGTCAAAGGAGAGTTCATACCAAAGAAAGGATATGAGCTTATGCCCGGAGATGGCGTAAGCTACGTTCTGCCCTGTGTTATTTCTCCGGATATAATGGAAGATGAGCTTGAGATAAAACTCAGGGTCAAGGACAACAGAAGAAATGTCAGGCTGGTTTTAAGAGAAGGCGATAAGACAATAAAAGAGGTCAGAAAACTTAAAACGGCCCCGAGTGAGATGGAAAAGGTTGTAGTAAAGAAGGCGGAGCTTGCAGCAATAAGCGGCCCCATGACTTTGGCTGTGGAGGATATGGGATGACGGATACGAATAAAAAAGTATTTACCTGCATAGTGTGTCCCAGAGGCTGTGAAGTTACGGCGAATCTTGATAAGGAAGGCAATATTCTTTCGATTGAGGGCAACTCATGTCCCAGAGGGGAGACATATGTTAAAAACGAACTGTTAAACCCGATGAGGCAGCTTACATCGACGGTAATCATAGAAGGCGGGATATATGACAGACTTCCCGTGATTTTATCGGATGTTATTCCCAAGGGAAAAATGATGGATGTGATGGAGGCTTTAAACGGAGTGAAGGTTAAAGCTCCTGTAAAAAGAGGAGATGTCATAGTTAAAAATGTTTGCGGACTTAACGTGGATGTCGTGGCATCAAGATCCATGTAAGAGTTTAAAAGAGGAATATGAATATGGGAAAAGAGGAAAAAAGAAAGCGTTTTAAAAAGATACTGGCAATTTCGGGAACGGCAATTTTGATTCTTATGTATCTATTATTGCTCATTTTTGCTATAATAAATGTCGCCGGATGGCAGAGATACTTTTTTGCCTGCCTTGGTGCGACGATAATCATACCGTCGATATTATGGATAAATATCTACCTGTATGACAGGATGATGGATAGAAGAAAGGAAGGAGCCGAAGATGGCAAAGACAATACTTGAAAGCTGGAGAGAGGAAGCATATTCCAACAATGCCGATAAAGGACAGTTACAGAGACTTTGGGCAGAATATTTTGAGAAGGAGAAGGGGATCTACTCAGAACTCTTAAAGACTCCTGATAAGGAAGTTAAGGGTACGGTCAAGGAACTGGCTGAGAAGTACGGCATAGAGCTTAAATATATGGTTGGCTTTTTGGACGGTATCAATGACAGTCTTGTAAAGCCCAATCCCATTGAAGAGATGGATGAGGATACGAAGGTATCACTTAAGTTTGACAAGGAACTCTTATATAAGAACATGGTAGCTGCCGGTGCTGACTGGCTGTACGGTCTTCCCGAGTGGAACGATATCTTTACCGAAGAGAAGCAGAAGGAACTTTATAAGGAGCAGAAGCGTTCGACAACGGTCGTTAATGAGACGAAGATTTATCCCAACGATCCCTGCCCGTGCGGTTCCGGTAAGAAGTACAAGAAGTGCTGCGGAAAGAATAAGTAAATAACATAAAAGAGAAAATGCCGTAGGTCTGACCTACGGCATTTTCCTGTGTAAAAGGGGAATTCTTTCGGAAATAGTTTATTGTCTACTAAACTAACCTCAAATAATATATCATGTCGAGAATAAAAAAGGTACAACAAAATTGACTATATGGATATACAATACTGACATTACCATGTATTGTGGTTTTGAATACTACATAGCTTTTATCGCTCGACAAGTTCCTGTAATGTGACGAATTCCTCGGGAAGTTCCTTGCCTGCGTTCCTGTACTTGGCCGTAATTCCCTCGAGTCTGTGCAGTGTCTGGCCGTTGGCTATCCTGTGACGTGACAGGCATTCATCGAATATAGCATTCTTGCTTACTTTCTCTCGGTATTCCTTGCCCAAAGGACAGAATGTGAATATTATGCCCCTTGCAACCTTGTTAAGTCTGCTTGACCCGGCTGCCTCATACAGCATATATGTCGAATACTCGTATAAGAAGAGTTCTTTGAAACTGTTCTTGCACTTTTTAAGATTCTCTTTAAGCTTTTCTTTGGCATCATATGAGAGATCTCGGTTCTTGTTAAAGAACTGTGCGTAGTCGCAGTATTCGCTTGTGAGGGAATGAGAGGATACGTCGTTCCATCTTGCACCCTGTTCTCTCTTGCACATCTCCCATCTGAATTCTCCGGTCATTCTTATAAACGCCTTCTCTATATTCTCCACATAGAGAGAAGATATTACAAAACGGGCCGGGGTCTTGCGGTTCATTCCCTCGATCTCCTGCCACATAACTCCGCGGCTTCCCGCATTGGGCATTAAGATGACATCGGGTCTTATGTCCGCTAAAACCGTATCCTTGACACCTATCTTGATATCCTCGAATATAAATTCGTGGTAGAATGCCGAATAATCTATGGAACATACCTTATCCAGAGTATCTATTATCTTGGCCGGAGTCGTAAGAATGTTCTCGGGAGCCCTGATAATGTTGTCATCAAGCAGTATCGGACAGTATCCGAAGATTCTTCCGAATGTGATCTTGTTGACGGTGGGGAACATGTTCCTTAACTCGAATTCGAGCTTCTCGTCCATGTCATCAGCCATCTGAGCTTCTTTGTCTCTGTTGATCTTACCCTCTTTAATAAGAGAGCGCAGATACTGTGAATAATCCTGATCAAACTCGTTACGGCTGGGCTGCTTATCGCCGTTATAAATAGCTTCGAACCATTCAAGAGCCGTATATATACCGCGCTCCTTATGTCCGTGGAAGGTCTCGGCTATGCGATAAAGAGAAATCGAGTTATCCATTCCGCAAAGCGTGGCATCCACAAATCCGAAGTTTAAGAACATCTTAACGATGGTCGGTATGTTATCCGAATTGATGGAATGATGTATAGCATCTCTGTATATTTCGTAGAAAAGCTTTGTGATCTGCCTTCTTAAAGTATCGACATCCTTCTCGGTGGACGAACGGTCGGGCACCTGCTTAAACTGCTCGATAACTTTCTTGAATTCCGAGGCAACGGAAGCTTCGGTGCCTGCATGATCCAGTATAACCGTAAGGGCATTCGCAAGTTCTGCCTTGATTGTCTCATCATCGCCTGAGGATGAAGTTCCGCTTGTAGCTTTGATACTCTGCTTTGCCGCAAAAGCGCTGACTCTGGAATCTATAAGCTGTCGGTCTGCTATGCCGATGGCGTACACCTTATCGGCGATATCGCTTATCATGGCCGAAATTTCCGAAGTATCGTCGTTGTTCTTGGCGGCTCTTGAATACAGATCGCAGTATAAATCATAGTAATCCAGATAATCGTCATTAAGCAGGTAAGAAGAGAAAGTCTCGGTGGCAGCCTTAAGTTCGCCTTCCAAAACGATTATGTTCTCCATATCTCTGCTTCCGCGGTCGATATATCCGTATACCAGTCCGGTGCTCATTGACGGAGCGGTCTCATTGACTATCTTACGGATGCTTGCGTAGAAATCGCTCATCCAGAAGGGCATCTCATCGTCAAGCTTAAAGTTCTGCAGATCCTCCACAAAAGGAAGAGACTTCGGGGTTAAGCGCAAAGATGCCGCCAGTTCGTGGTACTTCTCCTGAAGCCCGGTAAGATAGGCATGCAGGTCCATACACTTTTTATAGTCTTCGTTGTATGATGCGATCATATTGCATATGCAGCGGTTAAGCGAAGACACCATAAGCTTACGCAGGTCTTCCTGCTTGTTCATCATTGTAATCAGACCCTTGGTATTGCCGAAGGGATAGGGGATTAACGATGCGTCGCTTGAAGCAACGTATGTGCACGAATGTTCCTTGGTCGTAAGGCCCTGGATGCCCACTATATCTCCCTTTTTAAGAGGGTAACTCAGGTTGCCGGATTTGGCATCTACGGTGCCGTCGGCGATGATATAGAATGAATCACACACGCTTCCCGTGTTGAATATGATCTGATCCTGTTCAAATGATTGCATAATCAATGTCTCCCCGCTTATGAAAACATGCATATAAAAAAGCGTTATTTCTATTTATCTATAATAACACATACTGTACAAAATGGGAAAATATGGTAAAATAAAATTCATGTATGGAGGAATGCTATGTTTACAGATGGAATGACTCCCGATGAGATTATGAACAAATACAAAGATGATGTGAACAGGCTCGCCGGATACCTTAACTGGCTTGAGCAGAAGAGCGGTTCGCAGGTAAGCGGTGTCTACGGCGATGACGGCTTGAGCGAGAACTCGGTTCCGGTGCCCGTCTTTGACAGCAATCTGATGAATTTTATCAGGACTGCAGACGCCACATCTTTTATGGACAGGAATTATCGGTATGCCTATACGAGGAATCATATCAGGACTACCGAGGATGAACTTAGGTTCATAGACAATGCGACCATTATGCAGATGGACGTCCTGGGAGGGATATTGTCCAATTATGTGATGGGAGGTCGCACCAAGGCCAGACTGTGGTCTGAGGGAATGAATAAAGGCATTTTCCTGCGGTTGGTCAAGAAGATGAAGGAACTTATAGATTTCTGGGCCAATGCGGAGCGCAAAGCATATTAGGAGGAGAAAGAAGTGAGCGAGAGAGCGGATGTCAAAAAGCAGTTGATCTTAGATAAGGCAACGGAGGTATTTTCCAAGAAGGGATACCGCAACGTTACTATGAAAGATATAGTGGAAGCCAGCGGAATCAGCCGTGGCGGTCTGTATATATACTACGATTCAACGGAAGAGATTTTCCTTGACGTGCTTAAGAGCATGGATGCATGGGAAGATGAAGCCAACAAGAACATGGTTGAGAGACTTAAGGAGGCAAGCAGCGCCGAACTTTTACTCTGGTTTTTGAAGGAGCAGAAGAAGGAGATTCTTAAGGGTAAGAACAATTTAAGCATCGCGATGTATGAATATGCTTTTTCTTGCAAACAGGAAGGCAAAAGCAGCGGTGCCAAGCATAAGTTTGAGACAGCCGGACTTGTACTTGAGAAGATTTTATTAAGAGGCAATGAGACCGGAGAGTTCGCATGTGACGATATCAAGGGACTTGCAAGCAATATGATGTATGCCATAGAGGGAATGAAGGTCATTGCCGGAACTGTCGGAATCAGCGAGAAGAAGGTTGACAAAGAGCTGGTATACATGATGAGACAGTTCATGGAAGTGGAGGAATAAAGCCTGTGAGTTGTGTCAAACGTATCTATGTTGAGAAGAAGGCTCCTTACGCCGTCAAGGCCGGGGAGCTTAAGGATGAGATAGAGAGCTTTTTAGGCATTAATAACATCGAATCGGTCAGGGTTCTGATCAGATATGATGTTGAGGGACTTAAGGAAGATACATTCAAAAAAGCATGCGGCTACGTTTTCGGAGAGCCGCCGGTTGATGTTATATACGAGAACGAACTGTCGCTTTCTTCAAATGAGCACATGTTCTCGGTGGAATATCTTCCGGGACAGTACGATCAGAGAGCAGATTCGGCTGCTCAGTGTGTGAGATTCTTAGATGAGGATTCGGATCCCATCATCAAGACCGCGGTGACATATGTTATAAGCGGTGATATAAGCGATGAAGATATCGCACGTATCAGAGACTATGTCATCAATCCGGTGGATTCAAGAGTGGCAGACAACAATATCCCGGATACTCTTATCACAGAGTATGATGAGCCTGCAGATGTTGCAATATTCACAGGCTTTACCGAAATGTCCGAAGATGAGCTTAAGTCTTTGTATGAGAGTCTCGGACTTGCGATGACATTTAAGGATTTCCTGCATATTCACAATTATTACTCAGGTGAAGAGCACAGAGATCCCACGATGACCGAGATAAGAGTGCTCGATACATACTGGTCGGACCACTGCAGACATACGACCTTCTCTACGGAGCTTAAGAATGTAAGCTTTGATGAGGGATATTACAAGGAGCCAATCGAGACAACTTATCAGAGTTATCTCGATACAAAGGAAGAGATATATGCAGGCAGAGACGATAAGTATGTCTGCCTTATGGATATAGCATTAATGGGTATGAAGAAACTTCGTGCCGCAGGCAAGCTTGAGGATATGGAAGTATCCGATGAGATCAATGCCTGCTCTGTTATCGTGCCCGTTGAGATGGATTACGGTGAGGGTAAGGTTACGGAAGAGTGGCTTGTGTTCTTTAAGAATGAGACACACAACCATCCTACGGAGATCGAGCCTTTCGGTGGTGCTGCCACATGTCTTGGCGGTGCCATAAGAGATCCCCTCTCAGGCAGAGGCTATGTATATCAGGCCATGAGAGTTACAGGTGCCGCAGATCCTACGGTACCCGTATCTGCAACCCTTAAGGGTAAGCTGCCTCAGAAGAAGCTTACTACAGGTGCGGCAGCAGGTTATTCGTCATACGGTAATCAGATAGGTCTTGCTACAGGACTTGTTAAAGAGATATATCATCCGGGCTATGTAGCCAAGAGAATGGAGATAGGTGCCGTTATGGGTGCCGCTCCGAGAAGATGCGTTAAGAGAGAGAACTCCGATCCCGGAGATATAATCATATTGCTCGGCGGACGTACGGGCCGTGACGGCTGCGGCGGTGCCACGGGTTCATCCAAGGTGCATACCGAGGAATCCATTGAGACCTGTGGAGCCGAGGTTCAGAAGGGTAATGTGCCTACAGAGCGTCAGATGCGGAGACTGTTCAGACGTGAGGAAGTAGCAAGCCTTATTAAGAAGTGTAACGACTTCGGTGCGGGCGGTGTATCCGTAGCAATAGGTGAGCTGGCAGCAGGCCTTACCGTTGATCTTGATAAGGTGCCCAAGAAGTATGCCGGCCTTGACGGAACAGAACTTGCAATATCCGAAAGTCAGGAGAGAATGGCTGTTGTCGTTGACCCTAAGGATGTTGATACCTTCCTTAAGCATGCGGCAGAGGAGAATCTTGAAGCTACCGTAGTGGCTACGGTAACCAAAGAACCCAGACTTGTTCTTAACTGGCGCGGTAAGGAGATTGTTAATCTAAGCCGTGCGTTCTTAGATACCAACGGTGCGCATCAGGAGACTGATGTTGAAGTACCGATGCCGTCTGAGGAAGCATGTCCCATAGGTAAGATTGCGGATGACAGGGTATCGGCTGATGTGGAATCGGGTGATGTTAAGGCGGCTGTGCTTGATACGTTAAGTAATCTCAATGTTTGCTCACAGAAGGGACTTGTTGAGAGATTCGATGCTTCGATCGGAGCAGCCAGCGTATTTATGCCTTACGGCGGTGTGACTCAGCTTACCGAGACTCAGACAATGATAGCCAAGCTTCCGACTCTTAAAGGAAGTACGGATACGGTGACGATGATGAGCTACGGCTTTGATCCTTATATTTCAAGTTGGAGCCCTTATCACGGAGCAATATATGCGATAGTATCATCTATGTCCAAGGTCGTTGCATCGGGCGGCGATTACGGCAAGATAAGATTTACGTTCCAGGAATACTTTAAGAGAATGACCGAGGATGCGAAGAGATGGGGAGCACCTTTTGCAGCACTGCTTGGTGCGTTCGATGCACAGGTAGGCTTCGGTCTTCCTTCAATCGGCGGTAAGGACAGTATGTCAGGTACATTCAATGATATAGACGTACCTCCCACACTTGTTTCTTTTGCCGTAGATATTGCTAAAATATCAGATGTTATCACTCCTGAGCTCAAGAAAGCGGGCAACAAGCTTGTACGTTTTGAGATAGAGAAGGATGATTTCGGCATTCCCGTATATGAGAAGGTTCAGGCTATGTATGATTCCGTAACATCTCTTATAAGAGACGGAGTCATTGTATCGGCATATGCGCTTGACTGTTACGGAATACTGGCATCCGTTGCGAAGATGGCATTCGGTAATATGCTGGGTGTTCGTTTTGAGTCTGATATAGAGCCGGAAGAACTCTTTACGGACCGTATGGGAGATATCATTGCCGAAGTGGATGTTTCAAGGCTTCATGAGATAGATGAAGACTTTGAGATTGTTGCTACGGTTACGGATGATAAGAACATCACGATAGGAGATGTTGCAATAGGTCTTGATGAGGCTGTCAAGGTATGGAGCAAGCCTCTTGATAAGGTATTCCCGTACAAAGCGACCAAGTCGACCGAATCGGTCAATATGCCTTTGTATGACGCAAAGGGTGATATATACATATGTAAGAATAAGGTTGCAAAGCCTAATGTATTCATTCCGGTATTCCCCGGAACGAACTGTGAATACGACAGCAGACGTGCATTCGAAAGGGCCGGAGCTACCGTTAATGATGCAGTATTTAAGAATATGACTTCTTCCGATATAAGAGCGTCATTTGAAGAATATGTTCGCAGAATAGATGCGGCACAGATCATCATGTTCCCCGGCGGATTCTCCGCAGGTGATGAACCTGACGGTTCGGCGAAGTTCTTTGCTGCAGCCTTCCAGAATGAGGCTGTTAAAGATGCCGTTATGAGACTTCTTAATGAGAGAGACGGTCTTATCTTAGGTATATGTAACGGTTTCCAGGCACTTATTAAACTCGGACTTGTTCCCAACGGTGCCATAACCGGTCAGAATGCGGATTCGCCCACACTGACATTCAACACCGTTAATCGTCATATCTCCAAGATGGTATATACCAAGGTTGTTTCGAATAAGTCGCCCTGGCTTGCCGAAGCTACGCTTGGTGATGTATATGTCAATCCGGCTTCTCACGGTGAGGGACGTTTCGTTGCTCCTAAGGAGTGGCTTGACAAGCTTATACAGGGTGGCCAGGTAGCAACCGTATATTCGGATCCTGACGGCAATGTCTCAATGGATGAAGAATATAATATCAACGGTTCATACATGGCTATTGAGGGTATTACGTCGGCAGACGGAAGAATACTCGGTAAGATGGCGCATTCCGAGAGAAGAGATAAGGGTGTGGCTGTCAATATCTATGGCGAACAGGACCTTAAGATCTTTGAAAGTGGCGTTAAGTACTTCATGTAGACAAACGTGAAAGGTTAACATAATTTTTTCAGTACGAAAGGAATCATCAAAATGGAAAACAAATGGATTCGCGGTGCGATTCCCGCATTGCTCTTACACTGCAGTATCGGTACGGTATACTGTTGGTCAACATTCAGCGGAGAGATAGCAGATTATGTCGGCGCTGATAAAAGTGCAGTAGGCTGGGCATTCTCGCTCGCAATATTCTTCCTCGGAATGTCAGCTGCATTCCTTGGAGACGTAGTTGAGAAGGATATTCACAGATCTTCCCTTATAGCTACGATATGCTTTACGGCAGGTATGGTAGGTACCGGATTTGCGATCATGATTCGTTCGCTTCCGCTTATCTTCTTATTCTACGGTTGCATAATGGGTATCGGACTCGGTACGGGTTACCTCTCACCGGTTAAGACACTTATGTTATGGTTTAAGGATAAGAAGGGTCTTGCTGCGGGACTTGCGGTTGCCGGTTTCGGTGCAGCTAAGGCCATAGCTACTCCTATCATGCAGAGCATACTTAATAAGTTTGACAATAACCCGGCTCCCATGTTCTTTATCATGGGTGGTGTTTACTGCGTAATGATGTTTGTGGGTCATCTGCTTTTACGCAAGCCTTCGGATTGGGTTGAGCAGCATGCAGAGGGCGGTATCAAGGAATTCTTCCAGACTCTTGGTAAGAACTTCAAGACATCATTCTCAAATAAGACATTCATCGGTATCTGGTTAATGTTCTACATCAACATCACATGCGGACTTGCTTTAATCTCACAGGAGAAGCAGATATTCAATACCGTTGGTTTGTCGGTGGCTACAGCAGCGTTACTCGGTACTGTTACAGCCATAGCCAATGCGGCAGGTCGTCTCGGATTCTCTGCATGGGCAGATACATTCAAGGACAGAAATACAATTTATAAGATTATATTCATCTTATCCATCGTATTTACCGGAGCAACAATTCTCACACAGGGTATCAACAATAAGATAGCATGGCTTTGTATCGGACTTCTGATCGTTGTTAACGCAGGATACGGCGGAGGATTCCCCAATGTTCCCACACTTTTATCCGATCACTTCGGTATGAAGTCTATCTCGGCAGTTCACGGTATGTGCCTCTCAGCTTGGGCCATTGCCGGACTTACGGGTAATCAGATGGCTACATACATTGTTAATCACGTAGGCGAGTTTACGGAGATTACATTGTCTAACGGTAAGACGGCTAACGTTAATCCCGTAGGTTATCAGACAGTGCTTTATGTAACAGGTGCCTTATATGTAATAGCACTTATCATATGCTTTGTTATGATTCCGAAGGCAGGTAAGGATAAGGCTGAGTAATAATGGATAACAATGTTGATATTGATGAGATTGTGAATATGATAGATTCCAAACTGGGTGGCGGAGTCGGAAGACTTAAGGTTACGGTATCCGACGATGAGCCTGAAGGAACCGTATCACAGACCTATCACCACGGGCGCTGTGATGTCGGAAGCCCATGGGCAAAAGGAACAGCACCTAACAGTGACAATATCGACGGTTGCAGATAACAAAACGCGGAGCTTGATGCTCCGCGTTTTGTTTATGCATGTTTGATTCCTGTAAAAAGCCGTTCTATATCGGATTTGGACGCATTGACACGTCCCTGGATCATATCGGAACTGCCGCCTCCTTTGGCGCCTATCTTATTAAGAATCGGGATTAAGGACTTTGAATCGATGTCTTTGCTGCCTGCAAGGTAACGATAGCCTTCGGTATCGGAGCCCGCAAAAATCCCGACATATCCCGGATATCTGCTCTTAAGTACGTTATATATATTCTTCATCGGAGCAGCAGGAAAGTCGGCATCCGTAAATACAAGATGAGTTCTTTCGATATCTGAATCACCCTTTTCTATGCGTGATACGATATCTGATTCCAATGCACCCGATAACTTTGCTTTAAGTTCCTTGATCTCCTCCATCTGTCCGCGAACACGAGAAAGCAGATTATCTTCATTTGTCGTCATAAGTCCGGTAAGCCCCATAATGATATCCTGTCTGTGATTAATATACTCCAAAGCTCTTCTGCCGCATAATATACCTATGCGTACTCCGCCTTTCCAGTTAACTATGGATATGACCTTTATGATACCCACTTCTCCCGTACGGGCCACATGAGGCGCACAGCAGGCACATATATCTACGGGATTATCATCATCTCCGATTGTTATAAGTCTGACCTGACCTTCTATCTCTATCTTACTTCTGTATTCTATGTCTTTTAACTCTTCCTTCGACGGATATGAGGCCTTGATCGACAAATTCGAATATACAACGGAATTGGCTTTGGCCTCTTCTTCCATAATCTGCTCATAAGTGAGGGGCCCATCCAGGTCTAAAGTCACCAATCCGTCATCACTTAAGTGAAATCCGACGTTATTATATCCGTAGTCATTATGGACCGTCCCGGTCAATATATGCTCGCCTGTATGGTTCTGCATCCTGTCATAACGCTTGTCATAGTCCAGAAAACAGCGGATTTCCGAATTTGTGACAAGAATGTCAGATAACGCAGGCAATTTTGCATTTTGCTTTTTGTATGATTCGGAGAAGTCAATTCGGTACCAGATGCCATCCGGAAGAGAAGATGAATGATTGGCGTTATTATTTGTTATGTCAACCACGCTGTCGGAAGAATGGTTTTCTATCTGTCCGTCGAGAATTTCAAACTCATACGCACCGAGTGTCACACATCCCGTATCGGCATATTGACCTCCTTCCTCCGGAAAGAATATGCTGTCCCGTAAGCTGATATATGTTCCGTCGTCCGTTGTTTGAACATCGGTTATCACCGTATCGCATTCTTTGATGTAGCTGTCATTTTCATATATCTTATTCATGCATATCCTCCAATCGCCTTGAATAAACACATCCGCAGTAATTCTGCCTGTAAAGGTTGTATTCTTTTGAAAGTTCAATGCTTTTTTTGTATCCGTCTTCCTTTTTAAAGTCGGATGGAAGCCACAGAAGGCGTCCGTCTGACTCCTTAGAAAGCCTGTATCCTATGCCGTTAAGCCGCTCGACATCTTTTAGCGGACTGAGGGTTAAGGTCGTGGCAAAGTAGTCATAGCCGTTTGCAATTGCGGTATCTGCAGTTGCCTTAAGTCTTAACTCGTAGCACAGACTGCAGCGGGCACCGCGTTCGGGGCAATCTTCATAACCCTTTGCAATACTAAAGAATACATCCGGATCATAATCGCCGTTAATAAGATTGATATGTCCTCTTCCGGGCATATCGTTATATATGTCTATAAGTCGCTTAAGTTCATTCAGACGATATAGGCACTCATCTTCAATTGTTATATTAGGATTAAAGAAATAGACAGTAGTATCAAAGTGATCGCGAACTCTTTCTATACATATGCTGCTGCATGGAGCACAACATGCATGGAGCAGAAGCTTCTTTTTTTGAGCATCTTTTATACCGGAAGCCCTGTAATCGGCATCCAGGCGATCGATTATGCACTTAAATTCCTTGTTGTAATCTGTTTTGTTCATGGCTCGTATTTTAACATATTTGACTATTTTTTTGCAGAAAAATATTGAAATGGAAAGACGCAGGTTTTAAAATATTGTGGTACGGAAGTACTCATTCTATACGAAGGGAGAATTGTGAAATGAAAGGTACAATCAAAGGTACAATCAAAGGTAAACTGACACTTGCGGTTATACTTATTGTGGTTGCGGCCATGTTGGTGTCGACCGGCATCATTGTAGGAGCATCCGGACGTAATCTCAATAAGGAGCTGACCAATGAGATGCAGGTCAATGCAGGTAAGTATGCCAATTCAATCAACAGCTGGATTGAGATGGAGAAGGGCATGAATGCGGCAGGAGCTGCGGCATTTGCGGCACTTCCCGATTCATCTTATGACAGAGAGCATATTCAGAATATAGTTACAACAGAGGCTGCCGGCCATCCGGAGTTTTTGAATCTTTATTACGGAATGGCTGATAAGCAGCATATCCAGATGGATCCCAATGCTACGGTGCCGGACGGATACGATCCCACAGCCAGAGGATGGTATAAAGCTGCAGCGGCTGCAGGTACCACTATAGTTACGGATCCTTATATGGATGTCCTTATCGGAGGTATGTGTATAACCATCGCAACGCCTGTATACAGGAGCGGAGAACTTGTGGGTGTTCTTGGTGCAGACTTTACTCTTGATTACATAATGGACGTTGTCAACAGCATTCCATATGGAAAAGGTGAATACGGATTCATGGTGGATGCAAGCGGCAACTATATAATGCATGAGAATCAGGCATATCTTCCGGGTGAAGACGTTGCAACGGCAGTAACAGACGTTATGCCCGGCATCGCAAGTATAGTGACGGCTCCGGGAAGCAGCGTTATACTGACATCGGATTATGACGGAGAGAAGAATTATTTTGCGACTGCAAGCGTGGAAGGATGCGGATGGGCACTCGGACTTGTTAAGCCTCAGAGCAATGTTATAGGTACAACATACAGACTTATCCTTACCGGTGTGCTTATAACCGTTATTGCGATAGCGGCAGTCATATTCATAATGACAGGACTTATCAGCAAGCAGCTGGCTCCGATGGAGAATATGAAGACGTTCATCAAGGAGAAGATAATAGGTGATGATAATGTTGATAAATCCGGCTCGGAAGTGGAGCAGATCAACTATCTCCTTTCGGAACTTGAGAACCGAGTAATAGATACGATACATAAGACAAAGGATGAGTCACAGACCATAAAGGACAAGATGACTCTTACATCCGACAGAATAAGCGGTATCAATGACAGTATTACGGAGATCAATGAAGCCATGCAGCGTACCGAAGGCGGAATTGAGAGCCAGACGGAGAGTATTGAGAGCATCGGTGAGATCTGTAATAACGTTATGATAGCTGCCGACACCTTTGCAACGGATACAAGGGATATGAGCGACAGGACGGGTGAGATCATTGCCAGAGTTAAGGGTATGGTTCCCGAGATCCTTGCCAATAAGAAACATGCGGTTGAAGTAACAAATAAGACCAAGGAAGAGCTTGAAGAAGCCATCAAGGGAATACAGGTCATCGAACAGATCGTTGAAGTGGCCGCAGCCATACAGGGAATTGCCAATCAGACCAACCTGCTTGCACTTAATGCATCCATTGAGGCCGCAAGAGCGGGAGAAGCCGGCAGAGGATTTGCGGTTGTTGCCGATGAGATTAACAGTTTAAGTACCACAACAGGCAGTGAGATTGAGAAGGTCAATGCACTTACCAAGGAAGTTACGGCCAATATTGACGAGCTTTCTAAGGTGAGCGAGCGCCTTATCAAGTTCTTAACCGAGAATGTGCTTAAGGATTATGACAATCTCGAGACACTGGCCAATAACTATATGGATGATGCCAATTACTACGGCGATGTAAGTAAGGAACTTGGTGCCGGAGCGGAAGAAGTAAGTGCATCCGTATCGGATATCAACAAGGTACTTGAATCGATAAGCAAGGCACAGCAGGAACTCGGCGAAGCCGTACACAATATTTCGGGCAATATGCAGAACATTACGGAGTCAAGTGCGAACGTATCGAATGAGACCAAAGAGGTTATGGACAGTATCTCTACTCTTCAGGATACAACGGAGCGATTCAACGTATAATCGAGGCTTGACGATACAGAAGTTACATATGTGTTTACAAATCGGGAATCTTGTTAAAAAGGTTCCCGATTTTATTTGAAAAATGGGGGTGATTCGTTATATAATTGATAGGAAGTATTTTGTGAAAGAGGCAGAAGAGTTGGCTAAAGGACGTAAGACAAAAAGGCTTTTTCATGCTGTGAGGCAGGTGCTTGAGGGTAAGAGGCTCATTGAGGATGCTGCCAAATATAAGATAATATGTGTAGGAGCGGCTCTGATTCACGTGGTATTCGCCATATGCATGTATATAATGCATGTGGATATCATGTTTTATTATAATCTCGTAATCGTGGCCTCCTATTTTTTTATGGGCTTCTCGGTGTCAGCCAAGGGCAAGCTTACGACAATTCTTTTTCTGCTGTTTATAGAGATAGAATTGCATTCGGCACTTGCGACATGCCTTACGGATATGGATTTCGGATTCATGCTCTATACGGTGTCTTTGGTTCCTATGGCTTTTTATTTAAGCAACAGACCGGTAGGCAAGATAGGGCATACCAAGTTCGCGGTTTATCTCTCATTCTTTGTTATAGTGACATATCTTGCGGTAACGGCGATTTATCCGCGTGTTGATAAGATATACGATGTTTCCGGTTATAATTCCATGGGAGTCGGCATCAGATATTTCAACGTATTTATTGCATTCTTGCTCCAGATCAGTTTTTCACTTCTCTTTGCTTTAGAGAAGGAATATATGTCCGGACTGCTTACCAATGAGAATGTTAAGTTAAGTGAAGATGCAAGCCACGATCCGCTTACAAGGCTCTGGAACCGCAGAAGTCTTACGAATGCGGTTAACGAGGCCATTAACACTATGGAGAGAATACAGGTATTCAGCATCGTTATGATGGATATAGATGACTTTAAGCATGTTAACGATACTTTCGGTCATGACGTCGGTGATGTGGTTTTGGTAGGTCTTGCAGATATAATAAGAGACGAGGTCAGAGCGGGCGACTATTCGTGCCGATGGGGCGGAGAGGAGTTCCTGCTTTTTGCCAACGGACCGCGTAATGAAGTCCAGAGCGTTGCGGAGAGGATTCTTGAGAGGCTCCGCAATACACAGTTTGAAGATAAGAAAGGCGGTACCTTCTCTGTTACACTGACAGCGGGAGTGGCCGAATTCAGATATGGTGCACAGTTAAGGAATGTAATAGACGCTGCGGATAAGCGCCTGTATTACGGTAAGACCCACGGTAAGAACCAGGTTGTAAGCGCATCATAGATATTAATGGAGGATGACCGTGAAGAGTATAACGGAACTTATAAGTATAGAAGTTAAAACAGCATTTAAGAATGCCGGATATGATGAGGAACTCGGACAGGTTACGGTATCGAACAGACCGGATTTGTGCGAGTTTCAGTGTAATGGAGCCATGGCGGGAGCCAAGCTTTATCATAAGGCTCCGATACAGATAGCGACCGAAGTTGCAGATAAGCTGTCCGGTAATGAGGTAATAGAGAGCATAGAAGCGGTTAATCCGGGCTTTCTTAATATCAACATAAGCGGCAAGTGGCTGGCAGGCTATCTGTCTGATATGACGGCATGTGAAGACGGAAGACTGGGCCTTGAGGTGCCTGAACATAAGACTGTTATTGTGGATTACGGCGGAGCCAATGTTGCCAAGCCGCTCCATGTCGGACACTTAAGAAGTGCCGTTATAGGCGAGAGTATCAAGCGCATTTCAAGGTATATGGGACACAGAACCATAGGTGATGTTCATCTTGGTGACTGGGGTCTTCAGATGGGTCTGGTCATAACCGAGCTTAAGGAGCGTAAGCCCGATCTGCCGTATTTTGATGACAGCTATGAGGGAGAATATCCCAAGGATGCGCCCTTTACCATAAGTGAGCTTGAGGAGATATATCCGACGGCTTCCGGCAAGAGCAAGGAAGATGAAGAGTATAAGAAGCGCGCCATGGAAGCGACTGCCAAGCTCCAGAGCGGTGTACGCGGCTACAGAGCTCTGTGGGATCACATCATGAATGTATCCAAGGCGGACCTTAAGCGCAATTATGATGCCCTCAGCGTTGAGTTCGATCTGTGGAAGGGCGAGAGCGATGTACATGAGCTGATCCCGGGGATGGTGGAACAGTTTAAGGCAGGCGGATATACGAGGGTAAGCGACGGCGCTCTGGTTGTGGACGTCAAGGAGGAGACCGATAACAAGGAGATGCCTCCCTGCATGATCCTTAAGTCTGACGGAGCTTCTCTGTACAATACCACGGATCTGGCAACCATAATGGACAGGGTTAATAAGTATAACCCCGACAGGATGGTATATCTGACCGATAAGAGACAGAACCTGTACTTTGAGCAGGTCTTCAGGTGTGCTAGGAAGACAAAGCTTATCGGTGAAGATCAGGAGCTCATACATATAGGATTCGGTACCGTTAACGGCAAGGACGGCAAACCGTTTAAGACGAGAGACGGCGGCGTTATGCGTCTTGAGTACCTCATCAAGGATATCAATGACAGGATGTATTCAAGGATAACGGAGAACAGGGACATCAGTGAGGATGAAGCCCTTAAGATAAGCCGTATAGTCGGCCTGGCGGCCATCAAGTACGGTGACCTGTCAAACCAGGCATCCAAGGATTACATATTCGATGTGGACAAGTTCACATCCAGTGAAGGCAATACGGGTCCCTATATCCTCTATACGATCGTTCGTATCAAGAGCATATTGGACAAATATACGGAGCAGGGGGGAGAGATCCCCGATATCGACGGCAGGGCAGCGGAGTTCATCGCACCCGTATCTCCGTCACAGAAGAACCTTATGATGGAGCTGACAGGCTTTGCCCAGACCATAGAGGGAGCCTATACGGATGTCGCTCCACACAGGATATGTGCATATATATACAGCCTGGCCAATGCCTTCAACGGCTTCTATCATGACGTAAAGATACTGACAGAGCCGGATGAGGAGAGAAGGAAAGGATATATCGCGCTGCTTGCCCTGACAAGGAAGGTCCTAAGCGTCTGCATTGACATGCTTGGCTTTGAGGCGCCGGAGAGAATGTAACCGGGGCATCGGGAATATTTTAATAGATGAGTATCGATTATATTTAAG
>JAEEGJ010002662.1_pt1 | contig 84162 bp, 70 predicted proteins | sample 8958761 | NCBI WGS metagenome assembly JAEEGJ01 (sample SAMN16246546, study PRJNA631951) | gut metagenome | biome: gut microbiome; feature: rumen; material: RS-attached | host: Bos | place: Iran: Karaj | collected 2018-10
AAGGCACGAAAAGTTTTCGTGGCAGGCTGGGGAGAAGAAAAAGCGGAGATTATCCGAAAGACCGTAGAGGAAAAGATGTCTGACACGATACCGGCTTCATTCCTGCAGGCACACCAAGATGCCCATGCGGTCATCGATCTATCGGCGGCCTCCAGACTGACACGCATCATCCACCCCTGGCTCGTCACTTCGTGTACATGGACAGACAAACTGGTACGCTCAGCACTGGTATGGCTCTGCCAGACCATTCATAAACCGCTACTGAAGCTCACCAATAAGGATTACAACGAAAACGGACTCTCCGAATTGTTGGCGCTCTACGGCTCTGCCTATAACGCCAACATCAAGGTGTTCAACGATCTCCAACATACCATCACAGGATGGCCTGGAGGAAAACCAAACGCCGACGACACGTACAGGCCCGAACGGGCTGCACCCTACCCCAAACGCGTCATCGTGTTTTCCCCTCATCCTGACGACGATGTGATTTCCATGGGCGGAACCATCCGCAGACTGGTACAACAAGGCCACGATGTACATATTGCCTACGAGACCAGCGGGAATATAGCCGTGGGTGACGAAGAGGTGACTCGCTTCATGCATTTCATCAACGGCTTCAACCAACTGTTCGGGAATAATGCCGATGAGGTGATTCGCAGCAAATACCAGGAAATCAAGCAGTTCCTCAAACACAAGAAAGAAGGGGATTTTGACTCGCGTGATGTTCTCATTCTCAAAGGACTTATCCGGCGGGGAGAGGCCCGCACGGCCTGTACCTACAACCATATTACCCCGGGCCACGTGCATTTCCTGGACCTTCCCTTCTATGAAAGCGGCAGGATTGAGAAACTTCCCATGGGGGAAAAAGACGTAACCATCATACAGGATTTGCTCAACGAGGTTCGTCCCCATCAGGTTTACGTGGCCGGTGACCTTGCCGATCCGCATGGCACCCACCGCAAATGTACGGATGCCGTATTGGCTGCGCTCCAAGAGGAGAAGCAGAAAGGTGCGGAATGGCTGCGTGACTGCAGGGTTTGGATGTATCGCGGCGCATGGGCAGAATGGGAAATAGAGAACATCGAGATGTGCGTGCCGATGAGTCCCGAAGAACTGCGCGCCAAGCGCAACGCCATCCTGAAGCATGCCAGCCAGATGGAGAGTGCACCCTTCCTGGGCAACGACGAACGCCTTTTCTGGCAACGCGCCGAAGACCGCAATCGCAGTACTGCAAAACTCTACGATGACCTCGGACTGGCCTGCTATGAGGCCATGGAGGCTTTTGTGGAATACAAACTGACATAAAGAGAATCCGACAACCCGAATACGTAAATAAAAACAATCATACAAATGGCAACAACAGACGACAAGAAAATCATCTTCTCCATGGTGGGGGTGAGCAAAACCATTCAGCAAAACCAGAAGCAGGTGCTGAAAAACATCTACCTATCCTTCTTCTACGGGGCAAAGATAGGCATTATCGGCCTGAACGGTGCGGGAAAATCCACCCTGATGAAAATCATTGCAGGACTGGAACAGCCCTCACAGGGCGAAGTGGTGTTCTCGCCGGGCTATACGGTGGGCTATCTGCCACAGGATCCTCCTCTGGATCCGACAAAGACCGTCAAGGAAATCGTGCAAGAAGGTGTGCAGCACGTGGTAGATACACTTCGCGAATATGAGGAAATCAACCAGAAGTTCGGGCTACCCGAGTATTACGAAGATCCCGACAAGATGGACAAACTGTTTGCACGACAAGCTGAATTGCAGGATGTCATTGACGCCACTGATGCCTGGAACCTGGACAGCCGGCTGGAACGGGCAATGGATGCCTTGCGTTGTCCGCCTGAAGACCAGCTATGCGAGCATCTCAGCGGAGGCGAACGCCGACGCGTTGCCCTCTGCCGCCTGTTGCTTCAGAAACCCGACGTGCTGCTGCTCGACGAGCCCACGAACCATCTGGATGCCGAATCCATCGACTGGCTGGAACAGCATCTGCAGCAATATGAAGGCACGGTGATTGCCGTCACCCACGACCGTTACTTCCTGGACCACGTAGCGGGATGGATTCTGGAACTGGACCGCGGTGAAGGTATTCCCTGGAAGGGTAACTACAGCAGTTGGCTGGAGCAGAAGACACAACGTCTGGCTCAAGAGGAAAAGGAGGAAAGCAAGCGGCGGAAGACCCTGCAGCGTGAGCTGGAATGGGTGCGCATGGCACCGAAAGCCCGTCAAGCCAAGGGCAAGGCCCGTCTGAACAGTTACGACCGACTGCTTAACGAGACGGTCAAGGAGAAGGAAGAGAAGCTGGAAATCTTCATCCCCAACGGCCCGCGACTGGGCAACAAGGTGATTGAGGCCCAGCACGTGAAGAAAGCCTTCGGCGAAAAGCTGCTCTTCGACGACCTGAACTTCATGCTGCCCCCTAACGGTATCGTAGGCGTGATAGGTCCGAACGGTGCTGGAAAGACTACCCTTTTCCGCCTCATCATGGGACTGGAAAAGCCCGATGCAGGAACCTTCGAAGTGGGCGAGACGGTGAAACTGGCCTATGTGGATCAGCAGCACACGAGCATCGACCCCAAGAAAAGCGTATATGAGGTGATTTCAGGCGGCAACGAACTGCTGCGGATGGGAGGCCGCGACGTGAATGCAAGAGCCTACCTGTCGCGTTTCAACTTCGCAGGAGTGGACCAGCAGAAACTATGCGGCGTCCTTTCTGGTGGTGAGCGCAATCGTCTGCAGCTGGCCCTGGCCTTGAAGGAAGAGGGCAACGTGCTGCTGCTCGACGAGCCTACCAACGATATCGACGTGAATACCCTGCGGGCTCTGGAAGAAGGATTGGAAGACTTTGCCGGATGCGCGGTCATCATCAGCCACGACCGATGGTTCCTGGACCGTATCTGCACACACATCCTGGCCTTTGAGGGCGACTCCAACGTATTCTTCTTCGAAGGCAGTTACTCGGAATACGAAGAGAACAAGTTGCGGCGTCTGGGACGCGAAGAACCGAAGCGCGTGAGATACCGCAAGATAGAAGCCTGAACCCATCTTATTGACTGAATCATCATGGAGAATCCATATATCAAGCAATACCCCGGACTGATGAAGGGGAAGAAAATCATGTATGTGCACGGTTTCGGATCATCAGCACGAAGCGGCACGGTGACCCGTCTGCGCGAGATGCTGCCCGAAGCAAACGTGGTGGCATTCGACCTGCCCATAGATCCCCATGAGGCCATCGCCCTACTCCACCGGAAACAGGAAGAAGAGCAACCCGACCTCATCATCGGCACTTCGATGGGCGGCATGTATGCCGAGCAGCTTTATGGCACCGACCGCATACTGGTGAATCCGGCCTTCCAGATAGCCGACACGATGGGGGCCCATGGCATGATAGGCAAGCAGACTTTCCTGAACCCGCGCGAAGACGGCATTCAGGAGTTTATCGTCACGAAGGCGATGGTGAAGGAATACAGGGCGGTTCAGGAACAATGCTTCGCCGAAGTAGAAGACAAAGGGGAAGTGTGGGGGCTCTTCGGCGACGAGGATCCGTTGGTACACACCTACCCCGTTTTCAAGGAACATTATGAGCGAGGTATCTGGTTTCATGGTGAGCACCGCATGAATGACCGTGTGTTCTCTGAGGCCGTCATCCCCGTTATCCGATGGATTGACGACCGCCAGGAAGGCAGGGAAAGGCCCGTTATCTACATTGCCATCGACGCCTTGCGCGACAATCGTGGACAGCAGCGCTCATCAGCAATGAAGGCTGTCAAGTATCTGCTGGAATCCTACAATCTCTACATCGTTGCCCCAAGTCCGTCGTACGATCCGGATTATATAAAGGATGTACAGGAATGGACGAAAGAAACGGTTGCCGTGCCTGCATTCGGGCACCTCATCTTCACCAACCAGCGAAACCTGCTGCTGGGTGACTATCTGATAGATGCCACGCCCTGCAAGGACTTTATGGGCACTCAGTTGCATTTCGGCGACGACACCTTCAAGACATGGGAAGAAGTGATAGAATTCTTTTCACGGTTGGGAGGGCAATGACAAGACAGAAACAAAAAAGCCTTCCCTGATTGGGAAGGCTTTAAAAGTGGAGAATATCGGGGTCGAACCGATGACCTCTTGCATGCCATGCAAGCGCTCTAGCCAACTGAGCTAATCCCCCATGCTTGTAATTGCGGTGCAAAAGTAATGCTTTTCCGCGAAACCACCAAATTTTTTCGGGAAAAACATTCCTCAGGATGTAATTTTAAGGGGAAAAGCTTGGATGTTTCAAAAAAACTTACTATCTTTGCAAACGGATAATAAAACATACAACAGAGTTCCGACATTGAGAAAGATGTCGGAATTCTTAGTTTTTTCTATCCACTCTTAAAACTTAAAGAAATAACTAAAAACAAGGAAATAGAATTATGGCATACATGTCACAAGAAGGCTATGACAAGCTCGTGGCCGAACTGCAGAGATTAGAAAGCGTAGAGCGTCCGAAGGCATCGGCTGCCATTGCCGAAGCGCGCGACAAAGGAGACCTGAGCGAGAACGCTGAGTATGACGCAGCCAAGGAGGCACAGGCAAAACTGGAGGCAAAGATTGCCGAGATGAAGATGACGCTGGCCGAGGCCAAAATCATTGACACCAGCCGATTGAGTGCCGACTCTGTGCAGATTATGAGTAAGGTGGAAATGACCAACCTGGCCAACAAGGCCCGCATGACCTATACGATTGTCTCGGAGAGCGAAGCCAATCTCCGTGAGGGCAAGATATCCATCAGCACGCCCATTGCGCAGGGACTGCTCAACCACAAGGTGGGCGACGAGGTGGAAGTGAAGATTCCACGCGGCACCATCAAGCTTCGCATTGAGAGCATTTCATATTAACATCACAACATCTTAACAACATAAAAGATTATGGATATTTTCAGTAAGATTGCCGCTGGCGAGATTCCCAGCTACAAATGCGCTGAGAACGAGGAGTTCTATGCCTTTCTTGACATCAACCCGCTGGTAAAGGGTCACACACTGGTGATTCCGCGCCGCGAAGTGGATTACTTCTTTGACATGGACGATGACGAGCTGGCCCGCTATCAGCAGTTTGCCAAGCGTGTAGCCATCGCCATCAAGAAAGCCTTCCCCTGCAAGAAGGTGGCACAGATTGTGCTTGGTCTGGAAGTAGCCCATGCCCATATCCACCTCATCCCCATGCAAACGGAAGGTGACGCTGATTTCCGCCGCAAAAAATTGGAACTCAGCGAAGCCGAGTTCCAAGAGATAGCAAGCAAGATACGTGCTGAGTTTAAATAAACTCGTCGCCGAAACGAATCTGCACCTCGCTGATATACTTGCGAACGAGTGCACTTGAGTCTTCTTTCCGGCAGATAAGCAGCACGTTGTCTTTCTCGGCAACGATATAATTCTCCAACCCGTTGATCACGCCCACGTGGTCAGCGGGTAATTTTATGATGTTGCCGCTACAGTCGTCGAGCATCACTTTCGAATCGATTACCACATTGTCGCCCTCACCCTTGGCCCAACTCTCGTAGATGCTGTGCCACATGCCGAGGTCGGCCCATCCGAAATCGCATTTCATCACATACACATTCTCGTTCTTCTCCAGAATGCCGTAGTCGATGGAAAGGTTAGGATAAGAGGGGAAACTCTTCTGGATGAAAGCACGCTCCTCCTCGGGCGTATAGGAATGACCATTCTCCTCAAGACCTCGGATCACCACAGGCAGCACCTTGAACATACATGAGCGCAGGTATTTTATATTGGAAAGAAAGATACCCGTGTTCCACAGGAACTCGCCGCTTTCCATAAACATCTTTGCAAATGCACGGTCGGGCTTCTCTGTGAAAGACTTCACGCGCCACACATCATCCTGATCTGTCTGGTCGCCCAACTGCACATAGCCATAACCCGGCTCGGGGCGCGAAGGCTTCACACCCATCGTGAGCAAATGGTCAAACTGTCCTACAAGTTCCAGCCCCTTCAGCATATTCTGCTGGAATGCCTCTTCCTTGAACACGGCCTGATCGCTGGGCACAACGAGCAGGTTGGCATCGGGGTCTTTCACATAAACCCAATGGCAGGCCCATGCCACGCTGGGAGCCGTGTTGCGATAGATAGGCTCAGGGAGGATATTTACTTCAGGAAGTTCAGGAAGCTGTTCTTGCACGAGATGATGATACTCCATATTCGTGCTGACGAGCACACGTTCGGGAGGGATGATCTTGGTGATGCGGTCGAAAGTGGACTGCAGCAAAGTGCGCCCCGTTGAAAAGAAGTCGAGAAACTGTTTAGGCTGTTTTTCACGGCTGCATGGCCAGAGACGGCGCCCTTTTCCTCCAGCCAGGATTACGCAATAATTATTATGGTTGTTTGTGTTCATACTATTTCACCTTTATCGTTCAACAGGATTTTTTTTCTGCCCTTCTTGGCTTCAAAATAGGGATATTCATCCCGGAGGGAGATATCATCATAGATGAAATCTGCCACTACGGTATCATGACGGTCGGGCAGAATGAGTCCCATCTTGCCGTCTTTCTGGGCTATGATAGGCATCATGACCAGATCATCCACATAGGTATAGCACGTGCGCAGGAAATCATAACTGGCACTCACCAGCACTTTCCCTTCATGGTCTTTGATGCCGAACTTGCCGTCTTTCTCAAACACGGTGTGGAACCGGATATACTTGGAAAGGATGCGGTCCAGATAGAACTGCATCTTCTCGCGGTTGTTGATGAAAGAGAGCATATAGTCGAAAGTGTCGCAATAATTCGCAACGGCACGTGCCAGCACCACCTTGAAGTCGAGACCGCTGATGCTTTTGCGGTTCAGGTCGATATATCTGGCAATAGCCTCTTCCTTTTCGGGAACAGAGAGGGTGGAGAGCGTCTCCTCGAATTTTTCCATGATGCATTTGCGGCCCGACATCCCCTTGATGTAGCGATGTATCTGCCGCCCCATTTCCTTGCAGACGAAATGGTCTATCTGTTTTACTTCAATGCTGTCCAGGTATTTCTGGTTGAAGTTCTCTTGTGTTATGATATCCATAGCATTTTTCCTTTGTAATAGTTGATAGCATAGTTGTTTGCCTACAAAATTACACAATTATTTCGAGAATCCGCAAACATTTTGATTTTTTTTTTGTAATTTCGCGGCATGGAAATTCTATTGGCTATTATCGGACTGCTTACGGGAGCCATCCTCACATGGATTGTCTTCAACAGGAAAGTCACCCGTCTTCTTCACGAACGGGAGCAACTGAACATGGACCTCTCTGCCAAATCCAAGGAGGCAGAACTGATCATGCAACAGATGGAAAGGCTGCAAAAGGAAAGTCAGGAACATCTGGAGGAACAAAACCGTGAAGCCGATATCCGCATACAGGAACTCCGCGAGCAATCGGCTGAGCGCATCCGCGAACAGAAGGAACTGATGAACGCCCAACTGCAACAGCAGATGCAGATGATGCAGGAAAAGATGACTAACGTGACTCAGCAACTTCTGAAATCACGTTCGGCAGAATTAGAAGAGAATAACTCCAAGGCGATGGAGGGGGTCGTGAATCCGCTCAAGGAGAAATTGGCCGAACTGCATCTTCTCGTGCAGACCACCCGCGACAAGGCCCAGGAAAATACGGCCAGCGTGAAGGAACAAATCCGCAACATGCTGGAGCGAGCCCAGGAAATAGGCAACGAGGCTTCGCGACTGACGAACGCCTTGACTCATAACACGCAGTTTCAGGGAAGCATGGGCGAACAAGTGCTGGGGGTTATTCTCGATAATGCCGGACTCCGCAAGGGCCGCGACTATGAGGAACAAGTGACGATGAAAAGCGATACGGGCGAAACGATCATCAATGAAGACACCGGACAGCGCATGCGCCCCGACGTGATTCTGCATTTCCCCGACCAGAAAGATGCCATCATCGATTCCAAGGTATCGCTTACGGCTTATGAACGCTTCGTGAATGCCAACGATGACACGGAACGCGACATCGCCCAGAAACAACATCTCGACAGTATGCGAAAGCATGTGGACGAACTGGCTGCCAAGAACTACAACAAATATCTTCCCAAACAACATTCCAGTATCGACTTCGTGATTATGTTCGTTCCCTTCGAGGGAGCCTTCCAGGCAGCCATGCAAAGCGATCCCACCTTATGGACGGAAGCTCTGAAGAAGAATGTATGTATAGCTGGTGAACTCAACCTCACCGTCATTCTGCGCATGATCAAGATGGCCTGGACTCAGTTTGACCAGACACAGAATCAGGAAGAAGTCTATAAGAATGCCGAAGTACTTATCAAGCGTGTAGGACTGTTCTGCAAGCGCTACGCCGACTTGGGCAAAAGCATTGAAGCCGTTGAGAAGCGCTATAAGGAATGTGACGATCTGTTCAACGGCCGTCAGAACATGCTCGCACCGGCACGAAAGATTGTAGCCTTGGGTGCCAAAGACGACGAACGCATTCCACGTTCAGACGACCAGCAACTGGAAGATTTGACAGACGAAGAGTAGTGAGATGCTTTTTGGGTCACATATCCTCCAATTTGTGAATCCTGTGCATCGTGTGGTTATAGAGGAAACGGAGGAAGAAACTGAACACGACAACGAAGACGAGGCTCATCGTGTCGCTTACCACGCCGGCTCCCATCAGCAGCGCATCGAAAATCCAATGGGCAAGCACTGGGACAAGGAGTACGCAGATGTAAGTCCATGCGTTCTTATGCACGCCAAACTTACAATGAGAATAGAAATAGCCCATAGCCACGGCAAAACATAAATGGCCCGGCACGGAAACGAAAGCCCTCACCACACCGATGGAGAGCCAGTCTTTCTCGCCTACCAGATAGAAGATATTCTCAAAGCCTGCAAAGCCCAGACCTATGCAGGCAGCATAAACGATGCCGTCAAAATACTCGTCGTAATACTTATTGCGGCGCAACAGGAGCCAAAGCATGATCAACTTAGCCACTTCTTCAGGCAAGGCAGCCCCGAAGAAAGCATCCGCAATCTGTCCTTCAAGCGAGGTGCTGTCGGCGAAACTGAGCCCCAACTCATTGATTCCCATCGAAAAGCCCAAAGAAAGGAATACGGAAACCAATCCGTAGAAGAAACCCTTCACAAGCATCTTCACAGGTTCGGGACGAGTACTGTCCTTCCTGTTCACCCACCACATCAGCAGTGCAACGGGCGCAATGGCCGTCAGCAGTATCACAAGTATTGACGCTATCATATCTCATCGGGGGTTAGGAGTTCTACATATTCAGGTTCCACCGTACTGACGGAAATCGCGGCAAAATCCATCAGGCGCAGCACCAGACGTTTCTTCCGCTTGCCTTTGAGTTTCATGATTTCACCTATCTGACCGTTAAGCGGCCCGCCGTGCACACGTACCAGATCTCCTTTCTGCAATTCCAATTCATTGGGCTGAAGGTAAGTGATGCGTTCTCCCATCTCGGTTACTGCCTTGATGAAAGGATTCATCTGGCGGTCTGGCACGACCATCACATGATTCTGTTCACCGTCCCGCAACTTACAAAAAGAAACTGCCAGGCCATATTTAGCCTGAACTTTCTTGTTAAAAGGCTGCAGGAAATTATAGGTGCTATGTACGAAAACCAATTCGGGCAACACATTCTTCAACACACGATGTTTCCGTCCGCGAGGGTCAGTTCTCAACATATAACGGCGCGGGACGAAGGTTTCAGCACCCTCATCCTTCAGCAGTTGCTCAAGCCGTTCCACCGGAACCCATTTCACCCTGAGCACGAACCACTGCATGTCGTCTTTCTTCCAAAACCGTTTTCCCTCTTCAGCCATCCGAATAGGTAATCATAAAAAAAGCCCACCTGCAAGAGATGGGCTCCAGAATCTGTCAGTGGAGATGGAGGGAGTTGAACCCTCGTCCAAACAGGGAAACCATACGCTTTCTACACGCTTATCCTGGCCTTCATTTTCGTGCTGCGGCAAGACCCAGGCCACCAACCACAGCCTTATCCTCTAAAATTTCATCTGCGGTGCGAGGCCACCGCCGACTATTCCCGAAATTGCTGCGCCGCTTGACCAGAACGCCTCGGAAAAAGGGCATCTGAGCGACGTCTCGTTCTATCACCTAGTGACAGAATTAAGCCAGTAATCTACTGTACTTCGATTAGGCAGCGAGAGCATAGTTGTTGTTGCCAGATAAATTTTGATGACTCGTAGGATTAAGGAGCCACTAGCCAACGCTCCGCGTGCTTACATACCATCTCGGCCTGCTGTCAAATCCAGTCATCCCCTTCTATAGTATGTTTTCAAGTTGCAAATTTAGCGTTTTTTTCCGATATTGCAAGGGAAAACCGAAAATTTTAACTACCTTTGTGCGCTTTTTGCAATAAAAGCAGCCTTTTGGGGTTATATATTAAATATGTAACAGTTTATGAAGAGATATATCATTCTTTCCTGCCTCGCGGCACTTTTCGCATTGACCGCTTTTGCGCAGTCATCGATGACCGATGAACAGATCATGCAGTTCGTTGTCAAAGAACATGCCGCAGGAACTTCCAACCAGCAGATTGTGACCCAACTGATGCAACGGGGTGTGGATATCCAGCAGATACGCCGTGTCCGCAACAAGTATGAACGTGAGGTCAAGAGCAAGGGATTGGGAAACCTTTCCGCCGATACGCAGCCTACCGACGACCGTTCACGGCAGCGCAACGGAAAGACGCGCGAGGACTATACAGACCAGCGCCAGACCTTACCCCAATATCGCATCCATGACCTCACCCAACAGACTGGCCCGATTGTCTATGACGAGACCAATCCCGACTGGATTCTCATGCAGCAGGAAATGAATGGTTTTATCCCCGACTCCACAGCCTTGCTTGAGCAACTGATTGCCGAGCGCGACAAGAACAAGAAAAAAGTCTTTGGCCGCGACATCTTCAACAACAAGGAACTCTCGTTCGAACCTAACATGAACATTGCCACCCCGCAGAACTACCGTTTAGGCCCAGGCGATGCCGTGTTTATTGATATCTACGGGGCTTCGCAAAAGACCGTACAAAGCACCGTCTCACCCGATGGTACCGTCACCATCGAAGGCTACGGACCTGTCAACGTGAGTGGTATGACCGTCAGTCAGGCTAACGCCCATCTGCGTTCCACGCTGGGGTCACGCTATAGCAGCAGTCAGATAAAACTGACCGTAGGCCAGACACGTACCATCATGGTTAACGTGATGGGTGAAGTAAAGACACCCGGCACCTACACCCTTTCTGCCTTTGCCACCGTGTTCCATGCCCTCTATATGGCTGGTGGAACTAACGATCTGGGAACGCTCCGTAACATCAAGGTTTATCGACAGAACCGCCTCGTCACGGTGGTTGACATCTACGATTACATCCTGAACGGCAAGCTTACCGGCAACGTCCGCTTGGCCGACAACGACGTCATCGTGGTGGGTCCTTACGACTGCCTCGTCAATATCACGGGTAAAGTGAAGCGCCCGATGTATTATGAGATGCGCAAGAATGAGAGTGTAGCCTCCCTGCTCAAATACGCCGGAGGATTCTCGGGCGATGCCTATACCAAGCAGGTTCGTCTGATCCGTAAGACTGGTCGTGAGTATTCCGTGCATAGTGTGGAAGAGTTTGACTTCAGTTCATTCCATCTGGCCGATCAGGATTCCGTAGCCGTGGATTCCATCCTTGAGCGCTATAGCAACATGGTGGAACTCAAGGGTGCCGTATTCCGCCCGGGCATGTATCAGGTAGGCGGACAAATCAACAGTGTGCGCACCCTCCTGGAAAGCGCGGAAGGCTTGAAGGAAGAAGCCTTCACAGCCCATGCCGTGATGCATCGCATGAGACCAGACCGCACGCTTGAAGTAGTACCCGTTGACGTAGAAGGCATCATGAACGGCAACGTGCCTGACATCCCTTTGCAGCCCAACGACGTACTCTTCATCCCCACCAAACAGGAAATGATGGAGGAACAGACCATCACCATCCACGGTGAAGTGCACTATCCTGGCATCTATAAATATGCGGCCAACGAAACACTGGAAGACTTCGTGCTCCAGGCAGGCGGTCTGAAGCAGACAGCCTCCACCGTCAAAGTGGACGTGGCTCGCCGCATCATCAATCCGAAAGCTGTAACAACCGATTCCATCATCGCCGGCACCTATAGTTTCGCACTCAAGGACGGATTTGTCATCGACGGTGAGAGCGGATTCAAACTCGAACCGTTCGACGAAGTATATGTACGCAAGAGTCCGGGCTTCAACAAGCAGCAGAATGTAGAAGTAAAAGGCGAAGTGATGTTTGAGGGCACCTACACCCTTTCGAAGCGCAAGTCTCGCCTTAGCGACCTCATCAAGGCAGCCGGTGGTGTCAACGACCTGGCCTACGTGAAGGGAGCCCGTCTCGAGCGCCGTATCAACGAGACCGAACGTCTCCGAATGGAAGAAGTGTTGAGAAAGCAGCGCGAAGAAGCTGAGAACAACCGTTTGAAGGAGATTGCTTCCAGCAACAACGCCTCAGCTCTGAGCCAGATTAACACCGCAACAACTGATCTTCAGAAGTTTAATATCGGCAGCACCTATTACGTGGGTATCGACCTCGACAAGGCACTGGCCAACCCCGGTGGCGATGAAGACGTGGAACTCCGCGAAGGCGACCGCATCATCGTGCCCCAATACAACGGAACGGTAAAAATCAACGGTGAGGTGATGTATCCCAACACCGTGGCCTACGAGAAAGGCAAGAGCACCAGCTACTACATAGACCAGGCCGGCGGTTTCTCCAGTGATGCCAAGAAGCGCAACGCATACATCATCTACATGAACGGCAAGGTAGCTAAGGTAAGCCATAGAGCCAAGCCCCAGCCCGGCTGTGAAATCGTGGTTCCCCGCAAGTCACGTACCCGTATGAGCCTTGCTGAGACCATCAGTCTCGGCACAGGTGCCGCCTCTATTGCGACCATGATTGCCACTATTGCCAACGTGCTGAAATAACAAAGAACGACTATGAGCGAAAATAAAGAACTGGAGGTCATCGACCTTCGCCTGATGTTTCAGAAGATATGGCAGCGGAAGATGCTTTTCGTGAAGGTTCTTCCTATTGTCTTCATCCTCTCATGCCTATATATCATCTGCATACCGCGCACCTATACCTCCGATACGAAGATGGCACCGGAGATGGAGAACTCCATGTCGGGAGGAACATTAGGCTCCATCGCATCTTCTTTCGGCATCGACCTCGGCGACATGCAGACCACCGACGCCATCACTCCCTTGCTCTACCCCAACCTGATGGATGACAACAAGTTTGTCACGGACCTCTTCAACATCCAGGTGGAAAGTCAGGACGGCGAAATAAAGACTACCTACTATGAGTACCTGAAAAAATACCAGAAGCATCCTTGGTGGACCAAAGCGATGGCTCCACTCAAGAAGCTGTTTTCGTCCAAAGACGAGCCTGGGAACAAGGGAGGCAAGCAGTTTAACCCTTATCAACTATCAAAAATCGACGATGGCATTGCCGCAGTTATCCGTAAAAACATCACACTCAATATCGACAAAAAAACAGGTGTTATCTCCATCAACACCAAAGCGCAGGATGCGCTGATATGCAAAACGCTGGCAGATTCTGTACGAACCAGGCTGCAATCCTTCATCACCGAATACCGCACCAGTAAAGCCCGTAACGACTTGGAATACTACAAGAAACTGATGGAAGATGCCAAAGCCAGTTACGAAAAGGCTCGTCGCCTTTACGGTAGTTATGCCGATGCCAACAGTGAGGTCATTCTGGAGAGCTACCGCGCCAAGCAGAACGACTTGGAGAACGACATGCAGCTGAAGTATAACAACTACACGGCGATGGTCACCCAGTATCAGGCGGCCAAGGCCAAAGTTCAGGAACGCACACCGGCCTTCACCATGATTAAAGGCTCTTCTGTTCCCATTAAGCCTTCAGGTCCCAAACGGATGATTTTCGTACTAATAATGCTCATTCTATCATTTTTTGGAACTGCAGGTTATATTCTACTGAAGGAATATATGAACGACAAGTAATAAGTTTCGATTGAACCGGCCATGAGAATTAAGGTCTCCCGACTTACCAACATATATTTCTTATGCGCTATATTTGCTCTGACTATTTCTGAGTCATTGAATATGCGCGCATCACAAAGCGGTGTGGAAGATTCTGCTTTCTCCCGGCCACTGGTCGTACTCACATTATTGTTTTGGCTGTTTTCAGCAGTAAAATTGGCTTTTCCAGGATACAAGCTGTACAAACCGCCATTACCGACCAGTCTCTATATGCTGTTTTTTTTCTGGTGTTTTATCCCCATTGTGTTTGGCAATCAGACTACAATCACGGATCTCGTCTTCAACGTTTCCATGACGCTAACTCCAATGATTGTCTTCCTCTCGTCATACAATTCCACCATTCAGTCGGAATATGAAAAAAGCGAGAAGTTCACATTCTTGCTGATGTTCTTCTTCCTTCTGCTTCAATACATATCTATTTTCAGAGAGATTAATTTTCTGTCTTTAGCCCATATCGGTTCTGCGTTTTATCTGCTTTACCTGCTTCCTCTGATCTTGACTTTCAATTCAAAGCTGATTAAGATTTCAGCTACCGTCATAGTCGTTTTCACTTTGTTCCTGTCCATGAAGCGCTCAGGTGTGCTTGCTCTTGGCATTTCTTTGTTTTGCTTCATATTTGTCAGGCAATACGTCAATCACAGATTTATTGTGAAGTCATTTGTCGGAAGCCTGGTCACTATCATGGCCATCGGTTTCTTATTTGTCTATCTAGGAAGCAGAGATTCAGGACGTGAGAATATCTTTGAGCGATTCGAAAATATCGAGAAGGACCAAGGGAGCGGCAGATTAGAAGTCTGGGAGCATACCGCAGCCCTGATCACCGGTCAAAACACCGGCAGCCTTATGGTGGGCAACGGCTATAATGCGGTATTAAGGGATTCACGACTTCAGCTCTCAGCCCATAACGATCTACTTGAAGTCACCTACGATTATGGATTGATTGGCACCATGTTGTATATTGCAGCATTCCTGAGCATCACGTTTTATACCGTTAAGATGATTTTATCGCGATCCCGCTACGCCCCATCCATGGTAATGTCTTACACCATATTCTTCATACAATCCATGGTGTCTCATATTATCATTTATTACTGGGCAAGCCTATTTATGCTTACATGGGGGTATATCATAGCCAGGAACCAAATAGAAAACTTCCAGGCGAGCAGTTTGCTCCCTGATGGTAACCAAAAGACAGGAGCAGTATGATCAACAACGACTCAATTTCAGAAAACCGGAAGATCATTGCTTCTAATGTCTCATGGGCATTAATCGGCAAAATCACCAATATGCTCAGTGCGCTGCTGGTTGGGATTTTTGTGGCACGCTATCTAGGACCTGAACAATATGGACTGATGAACTATGTCATCAGTTTTGTAAGCCTTTTCCTCATCCTGGCTACATTCGGGTTCGAGAATATCGAGATACGTGAGGAGTCGAAACACACACAAGAAAAGGACATGATTATCGGGACTACGTTTATCCTACGCCTCTTCCTCTCTATCCTTACGGTCGTTGTTGTCTCTTGCATCGCCTTCCTCAACGAATCCGACCGTCAAACGACGTTGTTGATATCCATCTACTCCCTTACTGTCATGATGACACCATTCGATGTCATCCGCAATTATTTCACCTCCATCGTACAGAATGAATATATTGTGAAGGTGGGAATATTCCGCACGATTCTTTCATGCCTGATTAAAGTAATCCTGCTTTTCTTGAAGGCACCGCTCATCTGGTTTGTCATCATGCTCGTCTTTGACGCCATCATCTTGGCTGAAGGTTATATTTACGTCTATCACAAGAAAATAGGGAAACTGACATCATGGAAATTTAGCCGCCATTGGGCTTCCGCTATGCTCAGGCACTCTTTTCCTCTGCTGCTTTCAGGTGCCGCTGCAACCGTATTCCTTCAGATTGATCAGGTAATGATAGGCAATATGATCGACAAATCATCTGTGGGATACTTTTCTGTGGCCTCCAAGTTTGTAGAGGTTCTCATTTATGTACCTACGGTTATCATCCAGGCGATAAGCCCTATTTTGGTACGCATAAAGCAGGAAGACCAAGTGCGTTACCAGCAACAAGCACAATTGTTCCTGAACATCACCGTATGGCTTTGCTTTTTCATTGCAATTGTCATGAGCCTGCTGTCGTACTGGTGTGTTATGCTCACGTTCGGCATGTCGTATGCTCCTGCCGTATTCCCGCTTCAGATATTGTCATTCAAGGTGATAGCCGTAGCACTGAATATTGTTTCCGGTCAGATACTGATTATAGATAGTAAGCAGAAGTATTTCGTGCTGAGAAGCCTTAGCGGATGTGTCATCTGCATTCTGCTTAATTTATTGTTCATACCCAGGTACGGCATCATCGGTGTTGCTGTGGTCGCCATCATCACCCAAGTCGTTGCCGGATTTATTATCCACGCCTTTATCCCCTCCTACCAGTATATGTTCAAGATGCAACTGAAGGCGATATTTACAGGATGGAGGAACTTTGCCGACATAAAGAATACATTTATCAAAAAGACGAACCCATGAATCCCAAAGGCATTGTATCAATCCTCACAGACAAGACCCGTCTGGGCAGATGGGCTTATCACCTCTATAGCCGATGGAAAGGTCGGGAAAGGCACCTTTCACTGGGCACAGACAATCCTGACAAGACATTCTACGTCATCGGTTTCGAAGATGTCTCAGGTGGGCTCTTCTGGCTGGTCAACAAGGTTGTCATGCATATTGCCTATGCCATAGACCATCACTATATACCTGTGGTTGACTTCAAGAACCACCTCACGCAATACACCAATCCCAATGACTTGCACAAGAGTAATCTTTGGGAGGATTTCTTCGAACAGCCGGCAGGCTACGCCCTTGAAGACATACGCCACAGCCAGAATATCATTATCAGCAGCCAGCAGCCATCCCCACAGCCTGAATACCTGATGGGACAGGAGGAATTCTACAACTCACCTGAACGCATTAAATTTTTTCATGGTATTTTCCATCAGTACATAAGAATCAACCCAACGGCCAAGGCACATCTTGAGGCCATCAGGGAGCAATATTTCCCGCAGGGTGCAAGAATCTTAGGCGTATTGTGCAGAGGCACCGACTATACAGCCATACGTCCTAAAGGCCATCCTGTACAGCCCTCTACAGCGGAAGTCGTCAATGATGTGAAAAAGGCCATGAAATCCTACCATTGCGACTACGTGTTTCTCGCAACGGAAGACCAAGACATCGTAGAACGCTTCCAGCAAGCGTTCGGACGGCAACTGATCTGCCTCCCCCAGCAGCGGATCAGCGGCTCGCACATGAACGGCGACTGCTATTTGGCACAAGAGAAGGAAAAACAACTGAGCGAAAGAAACCGCCACGAAGATGCCATGAGCTATCTGGCGGCCATTTATCTGCTGACCCGTTGTAATTGTTTCATCGGAGGCCGCACAGGAGGCACCAAGGGAGTGCTGCTGATGGCCGATGGGTTTGAATATAACAAGATTTATGATTTAGGTTTGTATCCATGAGCAGAATCCTCTTTCTCCTGATAAGTGCGCTCTTCATTTCCTGTTCCGATGAACTCCCATGGGGAGAGAACCAGGAAGAAGAATTCGAAGTCTGGATTCCCCAGGAAGTCACAGACACAACCGGCATGCGCTACGGCGTAAGATGGCAGACCGACAACCCCTACGACCTGGGCGAGCGATGCTTTGATGCCGAAGGTCTGAGAGCCCGTTTCGGAGTCGGAAGGGTGGAAGGCAATTCTGATTTTGATCAGGTGTATCCATGGAGCGGGATAAAACGGTGCAACATAAAGAGACAGGGAGGGAAGACCGTCATAACCTTCGACGATGATCCCGCCTTTGCCCTTGACGGCAGCAACGGCGACGTGTTCGTCAGGATACCGAAATTCTATGTGGAGAGATATGTGAAGGACGGCTACGAATACCGGGTCGTTTGCGGGAAAGGCGACAAGCCCCATCCTGCCTTTATTGAGGACGGGAGAGAACTGGATGCCGTCTATGTTTCAGCCTTCGAGGGATATATGGGCGAAGACAGCCTGCTGCGGTCTGTTGCCAATGTTATCCCGACATCAAATATCACCGCCCAGCAATTTCTCGATGCGGCACAACGACGCGGACAGCAATATACCCTCTACGACATGCGTACCGTTGACATGCTGTTCACCCTGATTGCCGTGGAGTTCGGCTGCCGAAATACCGGTACAATCTTCGGACACGGTATCTCCGACTACCAGCAACCCATCGAGAAAGAATGGGATACCGACATGAACTACTATGCCACGACCGCCAAGAACCACACCAACACCATGGAATGCAAACGGCGCACCACTGAAAAGATGATCGTCGGGTCGAATATCTGTATCTGCAAGGGTGAGCAGCGCAACATTCTTACCTTCGCCAAACTCACCGGCATCGAAGACCACCAAAACACCACGGTATATACCTTCGACGGTCCGCCGATAGACATCACAACAGACTGTTTTATAGGCAACTGTGCGCAATCAACCAACTGGACCGAAACCTGCCCCGCCCCCCATTTCAGCTATATGGGGCGCGCCAACATCATCGAAAGAGGATTCCTGCCCCGCGAACGCAATCCCATGAGATACCGCTGGATAGAGAATATCGTGGGTAACCTATGGCACTACCTGCCCGACATCACATTCCTCAACCGCCAACTCTACGTGTGCAGCAACATGCGCCACTACCGCATAGCGGCATGTCAGGGAGCCTATCAGCCATACCATCCGCCCTTCAGCATTACGAATGATGACAACGGAACACTTGTTGATGGCCGGGGCACCAACTGCTGGGTAAGCAAGCTGATAGACGACAACGAATCCAAAGGCATATCGTTCGGGATAGCATTCAATAAGGACATCACCAGCAACGAGGCCTTCGGAGCCTACTTCTATCTTTCCGACGGACTGAACATCACCGTCAACGGTGGAGGCTTCGACCACCGCAACCGATGCAACCTGCTCACCACCCGTGCATGGATTCTCCCTTCCTATCGCTGGCATCTCTATGGCGCACGGCTATTATTCAAGGACCTATAAGCAATAAAGTTCTTTTTAGTGCGTTTATAGTGTATGAAAATAGGCTTGTTGGCATATCATTCGGCATGTAACTTCGGAGCTACCCTTCAGTTACTGTCCACCTACGGCTACCTGACAAAACATGGTCACCATCCAATTGTCATCAATTGGACTCCCCAAAACCTTGAGGACTATTACCGGCAGCGTGTTCCCGCTTCTCAATTTCAGGAGCAAATCGCCACCCGTCAACGGCTATGGGAGGAGACCCGTATGTGTCGCAATTCAAAAGACGTGGCCCAGGCAATCGAGGAAAACGGCATCGAAGCTGTCATCATCGGTAGTGATGCCGTGGCTCAGCACCATCCCCTGCTGGAGCGCATCGTCTTCCCATGCCGCACCATCATCGGAATCATCCCCAACACTGAGGACCGTGAATACCCCAACCCCTTCTGGGCCACATGGGAAGACTTCCTGTCGCGCAACATTCCCGTGGCAGCCATGTCTGTCTCGTGCCAGGATTCCAGATACCGTTTGATTCCCCATAATCTGCGCCAGCAAATGGCAGCAAGGGTCGTGCGCTACAAATACCTCTCCGTGAGAGACACCTGGACCCGACAGATGATGGAGCACCTCACCAGCGGCCGCCTGAAACCCGAAGTGACTCCTGATCCCGTCTTTGCACTCAACGACAATGCCGGAGAATGGATTCCCGGCAAGGATGAAATCATCCGGAAATACAATCTGCCCGAAAAATACATCCTGCTGACATTCCCCGACGGCAGCGCCACGGTTCCGCAGTCATGGATCGACAAATTCCAAGAGCTGGCCCTGAAAGACGGCAAGGAATGCGTACTGCTGCCTTTCTCCCATGCCGACAGCTTCGGCACACTGCCCCATACGGTCAGGCTCCCCTTGTCGCCCACCGACTGGTATGCACTCATCAAGCACGCTTCCGCCTACGTGGGCTACAACATGCACCCCATCGTCGTCGCGCTCCACAACCAAGTGCCATTCTTCAGTTTCGACACCTACGGCACCAAGCGGTTCAACGGCCTGCTTTCCGACGACCGTTCCAGCAAAATCCGCCATCTGCTCAGCGAGGCCGGCTTCAGCGACTACCGCACCAGCTGCCTCTCGCGTCATCCCCAACTGCCGACACCATCAGCAGTTTACGACCTTCTGACCCGTTTCGATACCGCCAAAGCCCGGCTCTTCGCCGAAGCATACGGCGAGAAATACCGTTTCATGATGCAGAGCATCCTAAAATCACTCCATGCATGAAGCGCGTAGCATACATATCATCACCGTTTCTGGCCGACTGCGACCTGCCGTTGCTCAAGGAGTTGCAGCAGCAAGCCGATGTGGATTACTACCTGATGATTGGCAAGAACTCCTGCCAAGCCACACTCATCAACGCCGAAGTGAAGCCCCGGGGCGGCGTCTGCCCCGCAGCCGACTATCCAGCCCTCAGCCGCATCAAGGAGTTTTTCGACATTCGCAAGGTCTATGTCATCAACATGCCCGGAGGCCACGACTGGTCACCCCAAAACCTGAAAGCCGTATGGACCGCCGTGAAGATGATCCGCCAACGGCACTACGACATCGTTCACGCCACGAGTCCTTTCCGTTATGGAAGTTTTGCCTTCTACCAGCTCCGCAAGCAGATGCTCCTCACCATGCACGATCCCACGCCCCACTCTTCCGACATGGGGCTCCTCAACCGTTTTCACCGCTTCGTGGCATTCCGCCTGGTCAGCCATTTCCTCGTCCTCAGCCATAGCATCAAGGCCGGTTTCATCTCGCGCTACCACCTCCAGCAAAAGCACGTCTATGAATCACGCCTCAGCATCTACACCCACCTGCAGCAGACCATCCCCGCTCCTTTGGACCAGCACGGCCATATACTCTTCATCGGCAGCATCAACCCCCACAAAGGCATCGAGTATCTCTGCAAGGCCATGGAGCAAGTAGCCAGCCGGCATCCCGGCACCAGGCTCATCATCGCCGGCAGAGGCACTTTTCCCTTCGACATCAACAGCTATATGAAGTCGGGAAACATCAGCGTCATCAACCGCTTTATCACCGACGAGGAACTCTCAGCCCTCATTCGCCAGTCGCTCGTCGTGGTATGCCCCTACGTCGATGCCACGCAGAGCGGCGTCATCATGTCGGCCTTCGCACTCCAGAAGCCCGTCATCGCCACAGCCGTGGGAGCCATCCCCGAAATGCTGCGTGACCACCGTCACGGCCTGCTCGTGCCACCCCGCGACAGCAACGCCCTGGCCGAAGCCATCGAGACGATCATCAAGAGTCCCGAACTGCTCGAAGAAATGAAGGCCAACATCCTCCGCGACTATTCCACGGGCAACCGCTCCTGGAAACACATCGCCCGGGAACACGCCGAAATCTACAACCAAATCGCCTCACCAAGATGAAACGACTCTCCATCATCATAGTCACCTACAACTCCGAACGCGACATCTACGACTGTCTGGAATCCATCCGCCGGCATACCGACATTGCACCCGAAGAGCTTGAAATCATCATTGTAGATAACAACAGCCGGCAGGCCGATGCCATGTTCTCCGAAATACACCATCGCTTCGGTCCAGATATAATCCTGCTCCGCAACCCCCGCAACGGAGGCTACGGACAAGGCAACAACCTCGGAATCCGCCAAGCCTCGTCGCCCGTCGTCCTCATCATGAATCCCGACGTAAGGCTCATGGAACCCCTGTTCCAGACCGTCCTCCAAGCCTTTGACGCCGACAGCCGCCTCAGCATGTACGGCATCAAGCAGATGCTCTCGCCCGGCGAGCCCAGCACCAATTCCATCGCCTGTTCCTACACCCTCAACGGCTACCTCGCCACCATCCTCACCGCATGGGCCAACCGCACCGACCGCTATCTGCCCCGGCTGATGTACTTCTCCGGCTCCTGCTTCTTCATCCGCAAGCAGATGTTCCAGGAAATCGGACTCTTCGATGAAGAACTCTTCATGTATGGCGAAGAAGACGACATACATTATCGCATGAAGCAACGATACGGCTGCCACATGACCTACAACCCCCACCTCCATTATATCCACCTGACCAAGGAGCGTCAGCCCGACCCGGAATACGAAAAGCGCGTATTCCGGTCACTCAGCCGTATGCTCAGCAAGAAAGGCTACTCCGAAAAAACCGTCACCCTCAACCACCTGCGCCGCCTGCGCCTACAAATCTTGCGCCAGCGCCTGCTCACCCTTTTCGGCCGGGGCAACCCCACCCTGCTCTTCATGCTTCAGGATTTCAGGAAATACCTGAACGACCGCTACCACTGCCAATCCTCTTCCTCCCCGTCATAGACCAGCGGGGCCGTCCAGCCATGCTGGCGGCAGACGCGCTCTATCAGCTGCTGGTCAGCAGGATAGATGAGCAGTTCGCCCTTGCGCATCAGGAAATAACGGCGGCGACCGAAATGGACTATCAGTTCACTCCTGACGGAACGCTCCATGTAGCCCGGCATCTCGTGGTAGAACCTTGTCAGACCGCGCTTCACCTTCACGCGCACCTTCTCCCGAAACATTGGGCAGTCCTCGCCGCCCATCCTCGGATTGCGGGGATTCACAGATACATGACTCACCTGATCCTGATTGGCATAGCAGCCCACCACCCATCGCATACAAGTCTCATGCAACGGACACCCGTCGATGAAGCACACCAGATAGCCCGACGCCTTCTCGCGCATCAAGTCGGTCTCCTGCTTTGAGGCGACATCTATATCTTTGTTCTTTTCCATGATGCAAAGATACATAAAAAGTCTAAAATATAATCCTGTCAAGAAAAAAAGTAAACAAACGACCCCACAAAAAACAAATTACACATTGTGTAATAATAAAAAACCGCTCCAAACACCGTTACGAAAAAATTCGTTGCGAAAAAATTCGCATAAGATTTGCAGGTATCATACATTTGTTATATCTTTGCAGCAAAATGATACGGCATGAAGAATCCTTTTAAGTTTGGCACACTCGTCGATGGCGAGTTTTTTACAGACAGAGTCACCGAGTTGGAAAGTATCCAAAGAATGCTTGACAGTGAAAACCATTTAGTGCTCATCAGCCCACGCAGGTTTGGCAAATCAAGTCTCGTGGCTAAGGCTGTCAAAGCATCCGGACGCCCCTCCATATCACTCAATATGCAGAACATGCTCAGCATAGAGGATTTTGCATCGAAGATTCTGCGTGAACTGTTCCGTTTATATCCTTTAGAGCGCATCAGGCACTTGATGACACATTTCAGGATTGCCCCAACGGTATCAACCAATCCTATCACCAACGGAATTGATGTGTCATTCCAGCCGGTAATCAACGGCATTGTCCTTTTGGAAGATGCGATGGCTCTGCTCGAAAAAGTGAGTACTGAGAATAAAAAACTAATCGTCGTCTTCGATGAATTTCAGGAAATCATGAATATTCGCAAGGGACTGGACAAACAACTACGTTCCATCATGCAAGAGCAGCAACACCTGAACTATATCCTGCTGGGCAGCCAGGAGTCAATGATGACCGAAATATTTGAGCGAAAGAAATCACCTTTCTATCATTTTGGTAAACTGATGCATCTGAGCAAGATTCCATACGAAGACTTCAGAACATACGTAGCCGAGCGTCTGCCCTTGAAGGAAGCCTCTCAGAACAGCGTAGTCGATGATATTCTGTCCTTCACGGGCCTTCATCCCTACTACACCCAGCAGTTGAGCGCTCAGGTGTGGGAAATGATAACCTATGACAAACTTTTCGACAATGTTGTCAGCGAGGCAGTCAACGCCATCACTCAGGCTCACGATTTGGACTTCGAACGTCTCTGGCTCAGTTTTAACCGTACCGACCGTTTTATCATGCAAAGTCTAAGTAGCAACAAGAACCCTATGCAGAATCGCCAGATGGCCACCAGCACCACATTCAGCGCCATCAAACGTCTGATGAAGGCGGGCTATGTGATTCGCACAGAAGACTACGAGGTAGAAGACCCATTCTTCAAAACCTGGATATTAAAGATGTGTATGTGAAAAAAGATAAGAATATGAGCAATAAAGAACCTGGATACGTTTACATACTGACCAACCCCAGCTTCCGCGAAGACTGGGTGAAGATTTGTAGTCGTGATTTTCGTCCACAAAGTGTGATGTTTCTGGAGTCTATCTAGAGAAAGATATATTATTTGGATGTATCCATAAACAAAGAAAATATCCTTGATTATTGATTTCTATAGCAAAATTAAGTGTGATATTAAGAATATAATTTGTATCTTTGCAACAGAAAAATAGAGAATGTTTTATAAACTGATAGAAAAGAAACGCAACGAGTGGTTAGCATCTGAAGAATGCACTATCAAAGAACTGCTGCAGTATATTGTGCAACGGGGCATGATGCGTGATGCTCAGATGGAAGCCATTAAGACATATATGTTTTTAAAGATTGCCTGTCAGAACAAACCATTATGGAAGCTCTTTGTTGATGGTGTCTTCAATGACACCAATATCGGTCAAGTGGAACTGACTGATACTGCTCGTGAGATATTCAAGTCAAATAAGGCTGCAGTAGCCCTGTTTCAGTATGCTCGTCTAAAAGACAAAAAGGGGAAACAACTTGCTCCGGAATTAGAGACATTTATCAAACAACATGCAGACGAGATTGACTACGAGGCGATTTTCAAAAAGATATTCTATGGCGTTAACTATACAGACTACCTGTTTAGTTTGCCTATGGGAGCAGGCAAGACCTATCTGATGGCTGCTTTCATCTATCTTGATTTGTACTTTGCCCAAAATGAGCCAAATAATCCAAGTTTTGCTCACAACTTCATGGTGATGGCTCCTTCTGGTTTGAAGTCTTCAATTGTTCCCAGCCTGAAACATATCAAGGAGTTTGATCCTTCTTGGATTATTCCAGAGCCGACAGCGACTCAGTTAAGACGTCTCATAAAGTTTGAGATTCTTGACGAGCAGAAGACAGCCAACAAGAGTAACCAGATTAAGAACCCTAACGCCCAGAAAATCAACAACCATCAGCCATTAGAGGATTTGATGGGATTAGTGGCTATCACCAATGCAGAGAAAGTCATATTGGATCGTTTCTCAACAGACCAAGACCCTAATCTCTTTTCTGAAGAAGAATTGAGACGTATAGAACTGGCCAACGAACTACGTGAGATTATAGGTAATCTTCCCAATCTGGCTATCTATATTGACGAGGTACACCATGCTGCTGATGGTGAAATAAAACTAAGGCAAGTGGTGAATAAGTGGACAGAAAACAACACTTTCAACTCTGTTCTAGGTTTCTCTGGCACACCATATTTGGAGAGTGCCGAGCGATTAAGTTTCTCAGAAGAGTTCTCTATCAGGAACACAGACTTGGCAAATGTCGTTTACTATTATCCCCTGATTGAGGGTATTGACAATTTCTTGAAGAATCCTGATATTAAGTTTACGGATAATGACACTGAGACGATTGTCACCAATGGCGTTAAGGAATTCCTCGAGAAGTATGGCGATTTGGTTTATGCGAACGGAACTTGCGCAAAGTTGGCCATCTATTGTGGCCAGATAGAGACTTTGGAGGTAATCATTTATCCGCTGGTGGCAGAAATCGTTTCTACATACGGGATGAATCCCACCGATGTCATTCTGAAATATCATGGTGGTAACAAAGATTACCCACAGCCGGAAGGTTCGGAGACGGCATTTGCATCATTAGATACAACCATCTCCAAGATAAAGATCATACTGCTTGTTCAGATCGGTAAGGAGGGATGGGACTGCAAGAGTCTGACAGGTGTTATACTGCCACAGAAAGGCGTATGTCCTACGAACATGGTGCTGCAGACGAGTTGCCGTTGTCTGCGCCAAGTGGTGAAGAACAGTAAGGAAACGGCACTTATCTGGCTCAACAAGTTTAATGCCGATAAGCTGAATCGCCAGTTAGAGCAACAGCAGAACATCACGCTGAAAGAGTTCAGCAACAAGTCTTCTTCTGGTTCGAAGATGATTGAGCGTTTCTCTCGTATGGAACACATGAAAGTGCCTCCCATTGACTTCTATCAGTTGAAAGTCTGCTACGAAACACTCATCTTAGACGATGCCAACAATCCCGCAAAGCGACTCCAAGATAATCATGTGCTGGCCCTTTCGGATATCTCGTTGGTTCATCAGCAGGATATGGAGGGAAAAGAGATTAAGACATACGAGCAGGAAAACGAAGAGATTGTAAGAACATCATTCCGCTGGTGGCTGCAACAGATAGCAAAAGAGAGTTTTGGTACATTGACGGTATCAGACCTTAAATCGTGCGAGAAGGAATTAAAGGAAATCTTCACTAAGATTACAACAGAGAAAGACGGTGCCACTATTGAGAACAACAAGTTTAATCATCAGCGCATCCGTTCATTGATCCGTCAGGCATTTGCTCCTGTCCGTGATTTCAAAGTGACGGAAGAGGTGGTGCCAGAGCAAGCGAAACTCTTACAGATAGAGAAGCTCATCTCTCCAGTTGAAGATAGTGAGAAGTTCTATCCTGACCAACAAGCAGTCAATGAGATCGTAACATGGGATGCGAAGCCACCTCAGCAGGAGTTAACCCCAGAGCAAAAGGCCAAGATTGAAGAATTGGAGGAAATGGGCATGGACGTATCAGCTCTTCGCCATCCTAAACCAGACCCGCATCCTGAACGCAAGCAGACCTATCACTATCTGCCATACAGGTTTGATAGTGGGCTGGAGATGCGTTTCCTTTCAGAAGAAATACTTCCACTCATCAAGGATAAGGGTCTTGAAGTCTATTTCAATGGTGACGACACGCTGACAGAGTTTAAAATCAGTTGTTATACCAAAACGAATAGAGGCTGGCGATACATTGGCAAATATGTACCCGACTTCTTGCTCATCAAGCGAAACGACGAAAAGCAGATAGACAAGGTTATTATCATAGAGACAAAAGGCGAAGGCTTTGCTGCAAAATTCAAAGAACGCAAAGAGTTTATGAAGGAGTGGGTTGACAGGAACAACGAGCAGTTTGGCTATCCGCGCTTCTCTTTCCTCTATCTGGAAGATACCATCACCAGTGAACAGCGCAGACAAAAGACTCTGCAAGCTATTAACGATTTCTTTAGCATGTAAATTATGGACGATAAAGGAAGTATTATTCTATACACAACGCCTGACGGAGAGTCGAAGATTGAGGTAACGCTTCAAAACGAAACCGTGTGGTTAACCTTAGACCAGATGGCAGAGTTGTTCCAGCGCAACAAATCTACCATTTCAAGGCATATCAAGAACATCTTTGAGACGGGAGAATTGAGCAAAGAACTGGTTGTTGCAAAAAATGCAATAACCACTCAGCACGGTGCAATGGAAGGTAAAACTCAGACTCATCTGGTTGAATTCTACAATCTTGACATGATAATCAGCGTAGGCTATCGCGTCAACTCTTATCGGGGTGTGCAATTCCGACAGTGGGCCACAATGGTGCTGAAGGAGTACATTAAGAAAGGGTTTGTGCTGAATGATGAATTACTGAAGAATGCAGGCAAGGGGAACTATTTCGATGAACTGCTTGCCCGTATTCGCGACATTCGCTCGTCTGAGAAAATATTCTATCGCAAAGTTCTGGAGATTTATGCCCTCAGTATTGACTATGACCCGCGTGTAGAAATAACCAAACAGTTTTTTGCTACAGTCCAGAACAAAATGCATTATGCTGTGCATGGGCATACGGCTGCAGAGATTATCTATGACAGGGCTAATGCTGCAAAGGACTTTATGGGACTTACCACATGGACGGGAATGATGCCAAAACGAACTGATGCCGAGTTTGCGAAGAACTATCTAAATGAAGAAGAGATTGATACGCTGAACCGTATTGTGAACCTCTATATCGACTATGCAGAGCTACGGGCCAAAGACCATAAACCCATGTATATGCGTGACTGGATTCAGAAACTGGATGATTTCCTGCGACTCTCTGACAAAGAGTTATTAACCCATGCAGGCTCCATTTCTGCCAAACTGGCGAAGGAAAAAGCAGATGCAGAATACGACAAATTCAAGGAGCGCACGGCTAATGAATTGACGCCCGTTGAAATTCATTTCATTGAGAACTTTGAGAGAGAGCAGAAAAGACTAAAAGACAATAATAAGAAGAAATAAAGTTATGGCAGTTAGATATATTCCCTATTTCCCCAACACGCTTGAAGGACAGGCGATATTAGACAACTTTGTACGCACAAAGCGAGTGCTCCGTTATCGAGACAACGACCAGGTTATAGACCGCATCCAGCGAGGAATGCCCCTCTATGAGATGGAGCTAAAAGAGCAGATAGGCAAGAATCCCAACCATAATATGGTCATACGAGGCGAGTGTCTTTCTGCTTGTGCTTATCTGAGAGACAAAGGCATCTTTGTTGATCTCATCTATGTTGACCCGCCCTTTGCCAGTGGGGCCGACTATGCTAAGAAAGTATATATCCGTCGTAATCCAAAGGTGGCAGCAGCCATAGCTCAGGCAGAAAGCGAACTCGACATTGAGAATTTTAAAGCTTTCGAGGAGAAGATGTATGGTGATATTTGGGATAAAGAACGCTATTTGAATTGGATGTATGAGAACCTTATGGCAATGAAGAGCATCATGAGCGACGAGGCCAGCATTTATGTACATTTGGATTATCATATAGTTCACTATGTTAAAATACTCCTTGACGAAATCTTTGGCGAAGATAGATTTGTCAATGAAATAATATGGCAGCGAACAGACCCTCATAACGATGCAAAAAAACAACTTGGTCGTTTGCATGATACTATTTTATGGTATTCAAAAGACGAAAAATACATCTACAATTATGCAGATGTAGTAGAAGATTTGTCAAAAGCAGCATTGAAAGAATATTCACTGGTAAGATTTCCTGATGGACATGTAGAGTCTTTTAACGACAACAAAAAATATGAAGAAGGTTGCCGTCGTTTCAAATTGGACGATTGTACTTGGAAAGGAACAACGAATAAGTTCATTTGGAGAGGTGCAACTCCATCTGATAAAAGAGTTTGGCCATATTCTTCACCTGCAGAGATGGATGAAGCTGTTGAAAGAGGAGAGTTCTATTTAAGGGATCCAAATCAAGGAGCGGCAAGATGCAGAGTAAGCTATCTTGATGAAAGAGACGGACAGATTTTGCAGGATATATGGACAGATTGTGGTCGTATGAAGGGAGGTTCATCTTATACTACGGAAAAGCCAGAAGCCCTCCTTGATCGCATTATTAAGGCCAGTTCTAACAAAGGCATGCTTGTAGCGGATTTCTTTGGAGGCAGTGGTGTGACAGCAGCAGTAGCCAATAAACTGGGGCGCAACTTTATCCATTGTGATATAGGCATCAATAGCATTCAGACAGCAAGAGACAGATTATTGGCAGACAAAGCTGAGTTCGAAGTTCTGGAAGTAAAAGACGGCGTCTCTCTTTATCGCAACCCAGTTCAGACAATGGATAAGCTTAAAAGCCTCATTAAAGGCTTGCGAAATGAAGATGCATTAGATAAGTTCTGGGAAGGCAGCATTGTTGATACCAAATACGGCATGATGCCCGTCTATCTGCCAAATCTGATGGACAGCAGTACCCGTCTGCTTGATAAGGTATTGATGAATCGTATTATACGTGAGGCTTTACCTGATCTTCCTGCCGATACCCAGCGCGTTATCGTATATTATATCGACATCACAGATAGGCAGGAAATAGAACAGTTTATCAAAGATGAGAACAACCAGACTACTATCGAAATAGAGCTGCGCGACTTGAAACAAGTGCTTGATGAAGTTGTTGTGGAAGATGAAGCCGAATGGGAGGTAAGCGAAACCCATGATGCACTCTGGACTGGTTGGAAAGTGGAACTTAAGAGTTTCCATAGTGACCGTGTTCTCCGTAAAATAGAAGAAGTAAATCTGAAAGCCCGGCAGCAAGTGCTACAGCAGAAGGCTAAGGGTAAAGAAAAGAAGTTCAAACCCATCGTCATCAGCGACGAGGGATTAGAAACCATCGAATGGATTAGCCTTGACTGTACCAATGCAGACAAACAGGCTCCTTGGCAAAGCGATACAGAAATCAAGATTGACCGCTTGGGCTACGTCATCCTAAATGGTAAAAAGACCACGGACTTCTGGGATGCCACCATTAAGTGCGACCAGAAACCCCTTCGTATGAAGATCCGCAATATCTGTGGCGACGAAACTATTTATAGGTTATAGCAAATGAAGAAAATTAGGGCTTGCTACATAACAAATAGCCTGGAAGCCAAAGCAGGTGATCGTACCTATACTTATGGCGAAGGAACTTTTTATGCATTACCTTATCCTATCCAACCTACTACCGGCGAACATGATTATCGTCACTGTGAAACATGCAAAGCCAACCATAAGCAAATGATCGGGTTGTTGAAGAAGAAGGTAAAGAAGTTCCCTAACTGTTGTGATTCACATAAAAGATTATTGACCCTAAGAGAATTTAACCGTTCTGATTTCAAAGATGCAGATAAGCAATGTGCAGATAAAGTGATTTTTACTTATCAGCATATTCTTAATAAGCAATCAAGCCCTATATGGAAAGTTGAAATTGGCGAATATATAGACAAAGCTATAGACAGTTTTGGCAATTTCCCAGATGGTTATGGAATACCTTTTCTTTTTGATGACTACGTGTCATTTGTTAGACAATTGACAGATAACAATAATAACATTCGGAAGGATGTTGTGAATTATGTAAATAGTAAATTTGATGAACTCTATAAAGAAAAAGAAAAGAAAGACCCTATAGCAGATTTGTGTAAAATATATGATGACTGGCTCAGTCTTGTTCCTTTCAACCTACCTTTCCTAAAAGATGTACGAGACACATTCCGTAATAAGTCTCCACTCATAATATATGAGGGTAAAGCCTCTGGTAATATTATCCAGCATTATCTTATCTCAGGTAATCAACTTCTTGCTTTCCTAGACAAACTTACAAAAGAACTGTTAGTGAAAGTTGGAGAACACATTGCAGGTCTTTGTGATGAAGAGGTTAATTCATATTATCGTGAATTTGTTCGACAGGAACTATTGTTAAGTAACCAGTTACTAGACAAAGAAAAAAAGAATTACCCATTTGCCTTGTATATTGAAGGGTGGATGAAGAATCAAGAAGATTATTTTAACAAGTTAAACAAATTAGATTTAATCCGAACAAATAAGTTAGAAGACACTTATTCTAATGACTCATATAAAGAATCACTTCAAAGGGTAAATGATTTAAAAAGATATATTGAATATAACGATATTAGTACTTTGATTAATCCCCATCATAAAGAGCAATGTTTGCAACAAATCTTTAAGCTAATATGGAGAAATACTGGTTTCGATTTCAACGCCGAGGTAAATAATGGAAGGGGACCTGTTGATTTTAAGGTTTCAAAAGGTTCACAAGATAAGACGATTATTGAATTCAAATTAGCATCCAGTTCAACGTTGGAGCAAAACCTACTAAATCAAGCTCCAATATATGCTCTTTCTAATAATACAGTAAATACGATAGTTGTGTTTTTTTATTTTTCTAATGAAGAGAAAGAAAGAATAGACAAAATTTTAAATAAGCATCAATTGTCAAATTTAGAAAATTATATAATAATAGACTGTACTAGAAAAGTTTCGGCATCAAAAGCTAGAACTACTAATACGATGAGACGATAATTATAATATAATTACGGCTTATGGGCAAAACTGTAACAATATATAAGATAGACGGAGATCTGAAATGAACTCAGCATGTGTTCATCAGCAATAAGACATCTTCTTTAGAGAGGTTGATCAATCACCATTATCCTCCTGAGCCAATCTAAAAATACAAATTATCGAACTTCGAAATAGGGATGTTTAATGAATAGAAATGGAAAAAATCCCTTCTATTTGAAATTAAACATCCCTGTAGGATCTTTGCTTTGTGATTCCGAATTTCAATCTACAAGAAATTTGTTGAAAAATAGGGTTTAACTACACTAAGTAATTAAAGCTATTGATATACTGAAAGTTAAACCATGTAGTTAAACTACACTTAACTACATGGTAACTGCACAGAAACTACACGCTTATTACGAAATAAGGGCTTTTCTGCGGGTATTAGTATTCTATTCGATTGTTTTTCAAGGAGTTCCGAATTAGTTCCGATGATGGGAACTAGTAGTTCCAATGGGAGAAACTGGCAGTTTCCATGGAAGAAACTGTTAGTTCCTGACTTTGGAACTGACGGGAACTGATATTAACTATAGTCAAGCCCAACATGCCGAGAAGGCTGAAATATAGCCGGAATGTAGTTTTAGTGTATTTAGTATGTAGTTAAGTGTAGTTTAACTACATGGGTTAGTCTATTGATTATAAGGCATTTCAAATAGATAGTGTAGTTAATACTTAATCTTTACGAAAATTCTCGTGAGAAGAAGCAAATAGCAAATAGCAATTTGCATCTTCCTGTACTTTAAATAAGATACTTACGCTCGACAAAGCAAAAAAAAGCGAGCTTTCTTTTGCATTTGTGCTCGCTAAATCGTATCTTTGCAGTGGACTATGATAGAACAAGACAAAGAATAATTATGGATACAAGAGTTACAATCATCAAACAATACCGCAACCGCGAGACACTGAGGCTGATGGAAACGGAAAACCTGGTGGAAGCCATCCGCTCATGCAAGTACCAGGAAGGGGTGGACGCCATGCGCCTCTACTACCCCATCATGAAAGACCATCGAAGCGAAGACGGCACGCTGACCCAGTTCTCCATGCAAGCCAAACAACTGCCACGCATCTGCATTGCCCTGCAGATGGAAACCGCGAACCAGAGCCGACTGGTGAAGGGCTACTCGGGGCTGGTGCTGCTCGAAGTGAACAACCTGCCGGGCATAGAAGAGGCCGAGGCCGTGCGCCGCGGGGCAGCCGAAATGCCGCAGACGCTGATGGCCTTCGTGGGTGCCGAGGGACAGTCGGTGAAGATTGTCTGCCGGGGAGAACTGTTCCCCAACGAGGGTGGCGGACTTCCACGGGATGAGAAGAGCACGCGCGACTTCCACCAGAACCTGTATGAGCGCGCCCGTCTGATTTACAACGGACAGTTGGGCGTGACCATAGAGAAGTTGGATCCGATGCCTGAGCGCATCTGCTATATGACCGCCGACCCGAAAGTGGTCTATAACCCGCTGGCCACCCCCATCTATGCACGCGCCGAACCGGTGACGAGCACCAACCTTCACGCCCTGAGCGACCCCTTCGAGTACGAAATGAAGACGGAGAGCATCGTATCAGTGAGAACGGCTTACGAGTTTAATCTCTCGAAGGCAATGGACGATGCCGAGGGCATTGCCGACCAGGACGAACAGCGCCACGTGGTGCTGACGCGCCTGGCCGAATACTGTCAGCAGACGGGCATCCCGATGGCACTGGCGCGCCAGATGGCCAAGTCGCGCTCATGGCTCAACGCCGACCCATTGTTAGTGGACAAAGTGTTCGAAAACGCCTATCGGCAGGAGCAGAGCAAACACTACAAAGCGCGCAAACACCTGCCGCTGACGGGCCAGATTCCTGCCGAAACGCTGCTGACGATGAAAGTCAACCTCTTTCTGAATGCCAACTACGACCTGCGCAAGAACGTGATGCGCGGCGTGGCCGAATACCGCGAGCGCAGGGGACTGGGATTCAGTTACCAGGACCTGACCGAGGAAGCCCGCAACAGCATCACCATGCGTGCCCACGAACATGGCATCAAATGTTGGGACAAGGACATCCGCCGCTACGTGAACTCGAACGACATACGGCTCTACGACCCCATCAACGACTATCTGGAGCGGCTGACCTTCTGGGACGGCGAAGACCGCGTGACGCCGCTGGCAGAGCGCATACCAACGGACTGGGCCGACTGGCCCCACCTGTTCCACATCTGGATGCGCTCGATGGTGGCCATGTGGTTAGGCAAAGGACAACTGACGGGCAATGCCCTCGTTCCCCTGCTGATAGGTCGCCAAGGCTGTGGCAAGACCAGTTTCTGCCGACTGCTGCTGCCCCCTGAACTGATGAACTACTACAACGACCGCATCAACTTCAAGAACGAGTCGGACCTGAACCTCGGGCTCACCTCGTTTGCGCTCATCAACCTCGACGAGTTCGACAAGATTACCCAGCGGCAGCAAATCGTGCTGAAGTATCTCGTCTCGACAACCGACCTGAACTACCGTCCGCCTTACGGCAAGGCCTATCAGAGCCACCGCCGCTACGCCTCGTTCATCGGCACCACCAACGAGCAGATGCCCCTCACCGACCCCACCGGCGCACGCCGATTTATCTGCGTGAACATCGACGGCAATATCGACTTCCAGACACCCGTCTATCACGACCAACTGTATGCCCAGCTGCGCCATGAGATAGACGAGGGCGAACGCTACTGGCTGACCAAGGAAGAAGAGCAGCAGCTGATGCAGCACAACCTGCAATACCAGCAGCTGAACGGCCTGGGCGAGATGCTGCTCTCGGTCGTCCAGAGACCGCGAAAGGGCGAAGAGGGTCAGTGGGTTTCGCTGAAAGAGATATCCGCCCTGATGAAGAGCCACTTCAGGGGCTATCGTGAGGATGAGGCCTCATTCAGAAAAATCGGGCGCTTCATGAACCGTACGGAGTATCGTTTCGAGAGTCGTCGCACAAGTAGCGGCATGCAGTACAGGGTGGTGTTGAAATGAAAAGCCCTCAGGATGCCGAAAGTTTCTGCCAGAGTTTTGCTGTTAAACAAATATTTTATACCTTTGCACGGCCAAAATGGCAAAATTGAGATGAACAAGAAGAAACTGGTGCTCTATATCGACCCGCAATCTACGGGCAATCTGGCCGCCTACGACTTCGGGGTGCTCTCGGAGGTGGAGGGGGAGGTGGACTACGTTTGCAGTCGCTACTACGACTATCGGGAGATGGGGCCGAACGTGAGGATGCTCCCGCTGTTCAGCTACAACAGAATCGGCAACCCGCTGCTGAAGCTGCTGAGCTACCTCTGGTCGATGGGACGGCTGCTGGTGCTGACGGCACGGCTCAGACCCGCGGTGGTGCATGTGCAGTGGCTGCGCGTGCCCCACGTGGACTACATGTTCTACTGGATGATGAAGCACCTCTATGGCCCCGCCATGGTGATGACAGCCCATAACGTGCTGCCCCACAATACGGGCAACCGCTATCGGGGTATCTACGGCAAGGTGTATCGGCTCTTCGACCGGCTGATCGTACACGCCGAGGCTACCCGACGGGAAATCCATGACATCTTCGGCATTGAAGAGGAGCGAATCAGCGTAATCCATCACGGCACACTCCGGATGGACTTCGACGCCGAAGCCCTGAAAAAACAGGAAGCTTCCCTCAGGCGGAAATATCCCACCGAGGGGAAAACGGTCTTCACGTCGCTCGGCGAGCAGTCGGCCTACAAGGGTATCGACCTGCTGGTAGATATATGGCGCAGCACGCCCGAGTTGAATTCTAATGAGGCCTTGCAAATCATCTTTGCCGGAAAGAATCGGGGTATCAACTTCACGTCCCTTGCAGCCTGCAGCAATGTGACCGTAGCGGATGAGCGCATCAGCAATGAGGAATTCCACTACCTGCTCCGAGAGACAAGCGTGTATCTGCTGCCCTACCGGAAGATTTCACAGAGCGGAGCACTCTTCACAGCCATCGACGAACACGTGCCGCTGCTGGTGAGCGATGCCGGAGGACTGGCAGAGCCCCTCAGCGTGGCTCCCGTAGGGTGGAAGGTGAAGGCCTGCGACAAGGAATCGCTGCGGCAGATGCTTCTCCATCTGGCAGGGAATCCCCAGGAAATAAAAGCCGTGAAGGACGATGCCGAAGGATGGGAAAAGGTTTGTGAAGCATACCGATGGGATGGTATCAGCCGCCAGACTTACAGTCTCTACAAGAGTCTTTTCAAGGACTGACAATTATTTAGCCCAACAAAACGCAATAAAAGCCCAGATGAGCGGTTATATAATAAAGAATAAAACATGGCATTGACTCTGATGTACATCACCAACGCCCCTGAGGTGGCAAGGATTGCCGACAGGAACGGGGTGGACAGAATATTCATAGACCTCGAAACGAGGGGAAAGGCTGAACGCCAGGGACACATAGACTCCGTGAAGTCGCACCACGCGCTGACGGACATCGATGCCGTGAAGGAACAAATGCAGCGAGCCCGTCTGCTAGTGCGCTGCAACCCGCTCTACGACGGCAGCCGCAGGGAGATTGACGAGAGCATCAGCCGCGGGGCCGACATCGTAATGCTGCCCATGTGGAGAACGGCCGACGAGGCGCGGCGGTTCATCGACTACGTGGGCGGACGGGCGCGTACGATGCTGCTGCTGGAAACCATCGGCGCCGAGCAGTCGCTCGACGAGGTGCTGACGCTTGACGGAGTAGATGAATTCCATATCGGACTTAACGACCTGCATCTGGACTACGGACTGAAGTTCCTCTTCGAACTGCTGGCCAACGGAAAGGTGGATGAAATCACGGCCAAACTGAGGCAGGCAGGACGATTCTTCGGCTTCGGCGGCATTGCCGCACTCGACGGCGGCCTCATCTCCGGGCGCAACATCATCGCCGAACACTATCGGCTGGGATCCCAGATAGCCATCCTTTCAAGGGCTTTCTGCGACACGGCGAAGACGAAAGACCCTGCCGAGATAGAGAGGATCTTTGCGGAGGGCGTCACCGGCATCAGGCAGTATGAAGCCGAGCTGAGCCAATGGCCCGCTTCGCGTTTCAACGAAAACCACCTTGAGGTGTGCCGGAAAGTAAACGAAATCACAAAGAGATAATAGCAAGAAAACGGTGGAACTGAACTACAACATAATAAAGGATATCAGCCGCAGTCATGGCGATGCATTCTATCTGCTCGACACGGAGCAGTTTGGACTGAATTACCATGAACTTCTGGCGGCATTCAGGAAATACTATCCCGAAACCCACATCGCCTATTCCTACAAGACAAACTACACCCCGCGACTGTGCCGCATGATTGAAGACATGGGGGGATTTGCCGAGGTGGTGAGCGACATGGAACTGGAAATTGCCAAACGGGTGGGCGTGCCCATGGAGAAGATCCACTTCAACGGCCCCGTAAAGAATACAGACGCTGCACGAGAGGTCATTCTGGGAGGCGGCATCGTGAACCTCGACGACTATTCGGAGGTGCCTGCCGTGATGCAGATTGCGCGGGAGCATCCCGAAAAGACCATCAGTATCGGCATCCGCTGCAATTTCAATGTGGGCGACGGCGTGGTGTCGCGCTTCGGCTTCGACGTTGAGAAACCGGCATTCACCCAGATGCTGCATGAGCTAAAGGCCGCAGGAAACATCCAGATAGCCGGGCTGCACTGCCATTTTGCTTCACGGCGACAGGAGACCTGGAAACCGCGTGCAGAAGGAATGTGCAGGCTGGTGGACGAATGCAGCCCTGAAATGCCCGACCATATCGACTTGGGAGGCGGACTTTTCGGAAAGATGAAGAACTCGCTGAAGGCCCAGTTTGGCATGCACATCCCTACCTATAAGGAATACGCTCAGGAAGCTGCAGCTACTGTCAGCAAGCATTTTGAAGGTCTTGACAACCGTCCGAAGCTGTTCATCGAGCCTGGCAGCGCGCTCGTAGGCGATGCAATGCGCTTTGTGGCTCGCGTGAAGAGTATCAAAGACATCAGGGGGAAAGCCATTGCCACGCTGATGGGCAGCATCTACAACATCAACCCCACGCTGAACAAGAAGAACCCGCCTATCACCGTGATGCACGACCCAGCCAACGGCGAGGCTGCCGACTACAGCAACCTGGACTTTGCGGGCTTCACCTGCATCGAGTCGGACTATCTGTACCGAGGGTACGACGGGCCGCTGACCATCGGCGATTTCGTGGTATTCGAGAACGTGGGCTCCTACTCCGTGGTGCTGAAGCCACCTTTCATCCTGCCCAATTTCCCTGTACTGGAAATAACGGACCATGGCATCGACATCATCAAGCGGCAAGAGACTTTCGACGACCTGTTCCACACCTTCAACTTCTGACGGATGAACATCTGGCTGAACATCAACAAAGGAGTGAAGCGGGCATTCGACTTCGTCGCTTCGCTGGCGGCAATCATCGTGCTGTCGCCCGTGCTGCTGATTTGTGCTATTTGGATAAAGGTAGACTCCGAGGGGCCGGTCATCTTCCGGCAGGAGCGCCGCACCAAAAACGGCCGCATCTTCAAGATGTATAAGTTCCGCTCCATGATAACCAATGCCGAGAAGCAAGGAGCAGGACTCTTCAACTACGAGAACGACCCGAGGGTGACACGCGCCGGCAGGTTTCTGCGCAAGACCAGCCTTGACGAACTGCCCCAGCTATGGAACGTGGTGAAGGGCGACATGTCGGTGGTGGGTCCACGCCCATGCGTGGCCTACGAGCTGGGCGACTTCGAGACGCTGAATGCCCGATTCCGGAAACGGTTTGAAGCCACGGCGGGCATCACCGGCTATGCCCAGATACAGGGACGCAACGACCTGCCCTGGGACCAAAAAGTGGACTTCGACGGCAGGTACATAGATTTGTTCCGCAAGTGGGGCTGCCTCATCGACGCCTACATCATTGGCAAGACATTCATAGATGTATTCCGACAGAAAAACATCTACGAGAACAAAGAGGACGAAGTGCTTTCCGACGAAGAAGCAGCCCGCAAGGCCGAAGAGGAGATTATCAGGCTGGCTCATGAGTGAGAAATTAGTGTAGAATGTAGAGTGTAGAATGTAGAGTGTAGAGTGGAGAGTTATGATTACTGCTGGAGGCAGACTTTGGATCTGATATTCTTAACTTTAATCTCTCAACTATAAACTCTCAACTATAAACACTCAACCATAAAACCATAAACCATAAACCAAATAAGAATGGACAACGATAAAAGACTAATATGGCTGGGCGGGAAACTGATTCCCGTGACTGAGGCAAAGATCAACGTGCTGGCACCCACCTCGCAGTTCGGAGCCAACGTTTTCGAGGGCATACGCTGCTACTGGAACCAGGAGGAGCAGCAACTCTATGCCTTCCGGCTGGCCGACCACTATAAGCGACTGCAGCACTCCATCAAGATATTCCGACTGAAAAGCCCCTATACGACGGCTGATTTCGAACAGGGGCTCATTGACGTGGTGAGAGCCAACAACTACCGCGAAGACATTCAGGTGAGGCAGACCGTATTCGTGGACGGGCTAGGAGGCACATGGAGTTCGTGCGAACCCATCAACATGTTTATCGCCCCCATACCCAAGGGACGCACGCTGATCGAAGGAAAGAAGGGACTGCGCTGCCAGGTCAGCTCGTGGGAGCGCATCAGCGACAGAAACCTCTCGCCGAGGGCAAAGGTGGGAGCCAACTATATCAACAGCCGCATGGCCCACCTGGAGGCGCAGCAGAACGGCTACGACACTGCCATCTTCCTGAACAGTCACGGGAAAGTGGCCGAAGGGCCGGGCTCGTGCTTCTTCATGGTGCGCGACAACACCCTGTACACCCCACCCTGCACGGCATCGGTGCTGGAGAGCATCACCCGCGACACCATCATCCGCATTGCCCGGGAAATACTGAATATCGAAACCATAGAACGCGACATCGACCGCACCGAGCTCTACATCTGCGACGAAGCCTTCCTCTGCGGGTCGGCCATGGAGATCACGCAGGTGGTCAACATCGACGGCTATGCCGTAGGAGACGGTGAGTGCGGGGCCATCACCAAGAAACTGTTTGACACCTATTATGAGGTGCTCACGGGCAAGCATCAGCAGTACAGACACTGGCTGACTCCCATTTACTAAGAAAAAGTATGACACAGCAAGTCAATCCGTCACCATCGCCCACGGTTTCCATCATTACACCCGTGTTCAACGCCGAGCGCTTTCTGGAGCAGACCATCCAGTCGGTGCTGCAACAGGATTTCACCGACTGGGAACTGCTGCTCGTCAACGACTGTTCCACCGACAAATCGGTGGAAATAATCAGCCGCCACCAGGACGATAGCCGCATACGCCTGGTCAACCTGGAGGAAAACAGCGGAGCCGCCATAGCCCGCAACCGGGGCATCAGCCTTGCACGAGGCAGGTATATCGCATTCCTCGACAGCGACGACCTGTGGATGCCCGACAAACTGGGCAAGCAGCTGGACTACATGAAGAGGAACAACTGCGCCTTTTGTTTTACCGAAATCAGAAGAACCGACGAGCAGGGCCATCCCATGGGCAAGATTCGCGCCATACAGGAGAAGGTGGACTACCGATACCTGCTCAGGAAAACGGTGATTGCCACATCGTCGGTGGTGGTCGATAAGGCGGTGGTGGGAGATTTCACCATGCCGCTGCGCCGCTCGGGCCAAGACTACGCCACATGGCTCATGCTGCTCCGGCGCGTCCCCCATGCCTGCTGCCTGCAGGAACCGCTGATAGACTACCGGGTGGTCAACAACTCGCTTTCGTCCAACAAGTTATCGAGTCTGAAACAGGTGTTCGACATACAAACCCAGGACGAGCATATCCCTACATGGCAGGCCGCAATCAACACCTGCTGTTTCGCAGTTTATGCCTTCAAGAAACACTATTGCTGACGCAAAAACGCGTGGCGGCTACTGCCTGTCACAATAATTCGAAATATTATCTTGCGCTGTAATACAATAAAACGATGAATCCTTCGTATTATAAATACGAGCTATGAGAAAAATACTAGGAAAGATATCAAGCTGGTACTTCACCAAGGACGCCCTGCCCTATTGGTGTGTACTGCTCTTCGACTGCCTGGTGGTGATAGGATGCGGACTGTTCTGCTATATCATCGACCATGGTGCCACGACTACGTCTGACACGTTCGTGCCGCTGATGGGCACGCTCGTGTTCTACCTGCTTTTCTATCTCATCGGCTTCCGCGCCTTCCATACCTATTCGGGTGTGATGCGCTACACCTCGTTTGCCGACATCCACCGCGTGGCCTTTGCCAACCTGATTGGCGTAGGCCTCATCGCATTCCTCAGACAGTTCTTCAACTTTGACCAGTGGTTCGTGCCCATCCGCATGCGCGAGCTGGCTCTCACTTTCGTGCTGGCAACGGTCATCATGTGGTCGGTGCGCATGATCGTGAAATACATGTACGAATACTACAAGACCGACCAGGATGCCCGAGGCGTGTTTATCTACGGCGTGAAGACTGGCGGACTGAGCATTGCCCGTGCCCTCTCGTCACCCAATAACACCACGTTCAAGCTGAAGGGATTCATCAGCGACGCCGACGACATGATCGGCAAGCGGCTGATGGGCGTGAAGGTGTATGAGAACAACAACAAGATTATCCGACAGATGGAGCTTGAGAACGCCAATACGCTCTTCGTGTCGCCGCTGAAACAGGAGGAATTCGTGAAGAATCCCGAGATGGTGGATCTGCTCATCGAGAACGGTATCGCCATCTATACCATGAACACCACCATGGAATGGGACGGCAAGAGCGACATCTCCACGGCCCAACTCAGGGAGATTGAAATCGAGGACCTGCTGCCCCGCGACGAGATAGAGATTGACCTCACGGCCATCGAGGCGCTGCTCAAGGAGAAGAGCATCCTGATAACCGGTTCGGCGGGTAGCATCGGCAGCGAGATCGTGAAGCAGATTGCCAAGTTCGGACCTCACCAGTTGGTTCTGATAGACCAGGCAGAGACACCGCAGCACGACTGCCGCCTGATGATGGCCAGCCAATTCCCTGAAATCAAGGCCGATACCATCGTAGCCTCCATCTGCAACAAGCGCCACATGGAAGCCATCTTCCGAAAATACCGCCCCGACTACGTGTTCCACGCCGCCGCCTACAAGCATGTGCCGATGATGGAGGACAATCCCTGCGAGAGCATTCAGAACAACGTGGAAGGCACGAAGATCATGGCCGACCTGGCTGTGAAATACGGCGTGAAGAAGTTCGTGATGATCAGCACCGACAAGGCCGTGAATCCGACGAACGTGATGGGCTGTTCGAAACGCATCTGCGAAATCTATGTGCAGAGTCTCGACAAGGCCATCAAGGAAGGACGCCATGAGGGACAGACGCAGTTTGTGACCACTCGCTTCGGCAACGTGCTCGGCTCCAGCGGTTCGGTGATTCCGCTCTTCCGCGAACAGATCAAGAACGGCGGGCCCGTCACGGTGACCCATCCCGACATCATCCGCTACTTCATGCTCATCCCGGAAGCCTGCAAGCTGGTGCTCGAAGCCGGCACGATGGGCAAGGGCGGAGAGATATTCATATTCGACATGGGAGCTCCCGTGAAGATTGCCGATTTGGCCAAGCGCATGATCAAGCTCAGCGGTGCGAAGAACATCGAGATAAAATACACAGGGCTGCGCGACGGCGAGAAACTCTACGAAGAAGTGCTCAACGACGAGGAAATCACCGTTCCCACCGGACACGAAAAAATCAAGGTGGCCAAGGTGAGAGAGTATGATTTCGAAGAAGTGAAGCAACAGATTGACCAGCTCATCAGCGACTCTTATCTCTACGACGACATGGCCACCGTGGCAGGCATGAAGCAGATTGTGCCCGAATATGTGAGCAACCATTCCATCTACGAGCAGTTGGATAAACAGACAGGCATCACCGCATGAAAAACCTAACCGACCAACTGAAACGGATCATCGACTGCGCGCTGGCTGCCGTCTGCCTGATAGTATTCTCTCCACTGTTTCTCTATTGCTATATAGCCATCAAGCGAGAAGACGGCGGGCCCGTCATCTACAAGCAGGCGCGTATCGGATATCATGGGAAACCGTTCTACATCTACAAGTTCCGCAGCATGCACACCGATGCCGAGGAAGACGGCTATCATCTCTTCACAGGGGATGAAGACGAGCGACTCACCCGTATCGGGAAGAAACTGCGCGACCACCATCTGGACGAGCTGCCACAACTGTGGAACGTGCTCATCGGCGACATGGCTTTCATCGGTCCGCGCCCTGAGCGTCCTTATTATATCCGCCAGATTATGGAGATAGATCCGCGTTACGAACAGCTCTACATAATCCGTCCGGGCGTTACTTCATACGCCACGCTCTACAATGGCTATACGGACACGATGGAGAAGATGCTCCGTCGGCTGGAACTCGATCTCTATTACTTGGAGCACCGCTCTTTGCGCATGGATTTCCAAATTCTCTTCAAAACTTTCACTAGTATTGTTTTTGGCAAGAAGTTCTGAGTGATGATTAAGTTTCTGGACTTACAACGGGTGACAGCCCTGCACGGCAGCGAGCTACAGGAGGCTGCCAGACAAGTGATTGAAAGCGGATGGTATCTGCAGGGAGAAGCCACAAAGCGTTTCGAACAGCATTATGCGGAATATATCGGAACGGATTACTGCGTGGGAGTGGCCAACGGACTGGATGCACTAAGGCTTATCCTGCTCGGATATAAGGAAATGGGCATCATGAAAGATGGCGACGAAATCATCGTGCCAGCCAACACTTTTATCGCAACCATCCTTGCCATTACGGAAAACAATCTTGTTCCCATATTGGTTGAGCCTACCTGGGAGAATCTTGAGATAGATATCAATAAGGTGGAAGAAGCCATTACGCCTAAAACGCGGGGTGTGATGACCGTCCATTTGTATGGTCGTATCGCCTACAATGAACGGCTCAAGACCATCTGCCAAATACACGGGTTGAAGCTGATGGAAGACTGTGCCCAAAGCCACGGATGCACATGGAAGGGCATCAGGACAGGTGCGCTGGGCGATGCTGCTGCCCACTCTTTCTATCCTGGCAAGAACCTGGGAGCCTTCGGCGATGCTGGAGCTGTGACGACCAACGACCATGAGCTGGCCAGCATCATCCGTGCAATGGCAAATTATGGCAGCACGAAGAAATATGTCTTCAAATATGCAGGCATCAACAGCCGCATTTCGGAAATGGACGCTGCCATACTGGACGTGAAACTGAAATATCTGGACGAAGATAACAAAAACCGTCAAAGGCTGGCAGCTTTCTATTATGACAACATCAAGAATCCGCTCATTACGTTACCAGTCAGACTTGACGATGCTAACAACGTGTACCACCTGTTTCCTGTCTTTTGCAGATTCAGAGACCAGCTACAGGCTTTTCTCGCGGAACAAGGTGTGCAGACACTCATCCACTACCCCATTCCACCGCACAAACAGGAATGCTACCAAGAATGGAACTCGCTGCAGCTGCCCATCACCGAACGCATCTGCCAAGAAGAACTGAGCCTCCCCGTCAGTCAGGCCATGACGCTGGAGGAGGCAGCAATAGTGGTGAAGGCCGTAAATGCCTTTACAGCTTTTTAAAATGCAATCGGAGCGTACCGTTTCGGAGCGTCATCCGTGAACTTGAAAGGCTTTCCACCGCAAAGGTTTCTTCCAAAGCATTGAGTCCGTAGGGGGCTATAGCTTTCACATTCTCCTCAGAAAGCATCTCATTACCATCCGTTCGGTTGTATCTGCATGGTTTGGTCACCTTCAGTTGACCATCAGAATGGTCGAAGCGAGCCATATAGATAAGGCCAAGATTCGTATGGTCGCTCAGTTCCAGAAGATTCACCTGAAACGACCAGAAAAGAAGATCTTCCGAAGTGTCCTTCACTCCGCCGGTCTGCAAGGTGTCAACCTCTACCAAATGCCAGAAGCCGTCAAGGTTCCCGTTATGAGAAGTCTCGATTTCGCAACTCGCAAAGGAGAAAATGAGAAGTTGGGAAATTGAGAAAATGAGAAAATGAGAAAATGAGATATTGCGAAATGCTGAAAATGAGAAAATGAGAAAATGAGATATTCTCTTGTTACGGTTCTTTTTCATCGGGGGCGTTTGGTTAAAAGTCCTGTTTTGGTGATTGTCAATTGAAAACCTGCATTGTTGCCGCGGATCTTTCCGAAGTCCATGGCGTAGGCACCACGGATGCTCCAGCCGCGCAATTTAGGCTGAATGAAATGGTAGTTGGCTTCCACCAGAAAACTGGTGTTGTAGCGGCGACTGGTATAGGGTTTAATATAAGTTCCCACTCCGTCCTGCCATGAAGCCAGCAGTCTGTAGTCAAGATTCTCCAGAATGTTGCCATCCACACCGAGATGGAAAGCCATAAAGCGGTTGTTCTTTACTTCAATCGTGCCATCTTCATTATAGATGGGCGAAAGATAGAGCGGATTGCCCATCACTTGTCCCCAATGCTGCCAGCCAGAACTGAAGTAATGGTTGTAGAAATTATCACGACCACTCACGTGATCTTGCCAAGTAGCATTATGATCATGATAAACTGGCCCGCTCTGATATTTTGTATATACATATTCAAACACGATATCTCGCAACCACGAACCGTATTTCAGATTCAGTTCGCCACCCAACAAACAATCCTTGAAATCGTAGAGCAGGTAACGATGCTTCTTCTTTACATTCCATTCCTCGCCCTCTCCATAGCCGTCGTAATCCACCTGAAGCATGGAGGAATGGTCTTCGAAATACTTGTCGGCATAGACGCTGAAGCGCCATGTGTCGGCATCATAGTTCACACGTAGCAGCCAACTACCCAGATGATTGCCTTCTTCGTTCATAAAAGCAGAACCTTGTTCATCGACTTCACCGCCACCAGGAACAAAAGCCCGGTAAAATGCTTTCAAATTAGAACGAGCCTGCAGAGGAGTCATCTCGCCATTAACCCAATTATAGGATGTGCCGCCGAACATACTGGCCATCTCCAGTCCAAGTTCTACGGACAAAGGAAAGAAAACATCTTCATTTCCAATTTTCAGATAACCGGCCTTGGAGTGAAAAAGAACATCCTTAGAGTAATGGGAAGCCTGACGAGAGAAATCTTTCTGCCAGTTGTCGTCGGTGGTTTTACCGTAGGCAATGTGTCCCTTCAGACGAAGCCAACCGTTAAAGATCGGGAGTATCCAATATTCAGGCAATGCCAAACGCACCTGTGGCACCGGCCGGGCATTGATGCCCAAGGCCTGTGAACCGCTGGAAAGACGGTTGTTCTTCAGTTCCATGGGATACTCCTTACTGCCGATGGAGAGTGCGCCATGCAGCCACCGTCCCTCCACAAAAGCCTGTTGGATAATGGGTTTGCTCGTATAATGATAGGCAGCGGCCACGTCGAGCCCGTAGCCGAGTCCCCACCGGCGACCTGAATCTACGGCTAAGGGCCGGATAGCGGATGCACGCACATAACCGTTGGTCTTCTCAAGCGAGGAAAGACCGTATTTGTTCGCATTAAGCCAAAGCGGTGTGTGCCCGTCAGAAACACTGACCTGGGCCTCAGCCTTGTACTCGATGCCTTTGAGAGGTTTCAGTTCGCCTTCATATTGCGCAAAGGCCACCGACACCCCCATGAGCATCATTACTGATAAGAGTTTTCTCATTCTCACCTTATTATATTATATAAAAGAAACGGCAAAAAGGGCGAATTATTACATTGTAGGGAAAATCCCCGCCAAAGTAGGGAAAATCCTTTGCACGACCCAATATTTCTTTGCAATTTTGCACCAGATAAAGAATCAAACGATTATAAACCATTTAAACTATACGATTATGAAGAAGTTGATGATGACGCTGATTGCAATGGTAACAATGACCATCTCAGCACAGGCAATGAGTTACGAGCAGGCCCGCGAGCAGGCCCTGTTCCTGACTGACAAGATGGCTTACGAGCTGAACCTCACCGAGGACCAGTATGAGGCCGCCTACGAGGTGAACCTTGACTACCTGCTCGGTGTTGAATCACAGGCTGACCTCTACGGAGAATATTGGACTCGCCGAAACCTCGACCTGAGTTATATCCTGCTCGACTGGCAATACAATGCCTTCTGTGCAGCAAGTTATTTCTACCGTCCGCTCTACTGGGACGCTGGTTACTGGCACTTCGGCATCTATGCCCGCTATCCGCACCGCACCTACTTCTACTTCGGTCGTCCCCACTTCTGGTACACCTACCGTGGCGGTCACGCCTGGCATCGTGTAGGAGGACGTGGATGGTATCACGGACGCACCTTCGGTCGCGATCATCGTGTAGCCCACAACCACCGCGGCTTCGGTATGAGAAACGGTTTCGATCGTGGTGACTTCCGCGGACGTTCAGGCAACTTCGACCGCAACCACAGAGACGGCAACCGTGGCAACCACAACGGCAACTATAACCGTGGCGGCAGAAACTACGACCGTAACTCCGGCTCATTCAACCGTGGCAACAGAGACATGAACCGCAACTCTGGCTCATTCAACCGTGGCGACAGAAATATCGAGCGTAACTCCGGAATCCGCAACCGTAGTGACAGAAGTATCGATCGCAGCTCCGGAATCAACAACCGCAGTAGCAGGAGAAACAGTGACGGCATCTACAACCGCATGAGCAGCACTCGCCAGATAGACCGTCCGCAGATTGAACGCAGTTCAAGATCGGTAGGCCGCACCATCTCCCCCAGCAGCAGATCCATAGAGCGTAGCAGTTCTATCAACCGTAGCAGCTCCATCAATCGCGGCAGTTCCTTCAACCGCAGCAGTGCTCCCAGCACCAGAGGCTCCTTCAGCGGAGGCGGTTTCAGAGGCGGCAGCCATAGCGGCGGTTCGTTCAGCGGTAGTCGCGGAGGTGGCAGTCACAGCGGTATGAGCCACGGCGGCGGACACGGTGGACGTAGATAAAAAGACACTCCAATAAAGAAAGACGAAAAAGTAATGTTGTATAGAAAGTTAAGGTAATAAAGATTGTGTATTGAGAGTCATAATTTGATAACGCGAACTTCTGCGTTGGCCATGCGGGGAATCTCCTGCATGGCTTTTTGATGATATACGGCCTGAATGGCCTTGTTGATAATGCCATGCCCCACGGCAAGCACCACCTGGTCGGGATAGCCGGTTTTCACGAAATCGAGAAAACGCTGAGCACGGGCTTTCAATTCATCCAGACTCTCAATATCATCGGGCCACACCTCTCCTTTCAAGTCAGGTATGAAACGACCTGTAAAACTGCCCCAGTCACGCTCACGCAGCAAGGGGGTCTGAACGACTTCCTTCCCCCGAGGGTCGGCAATGATACGACATGTATCGACAGAACGTTTCAAATCACTGCTCACAAAGACATCTATTGGCGTATCGGCCAACTGGAAAACCAATTCATGAGCCTGACGAATGCCTTCATCCGTCAGTTCTCCCTGCGTCTGTCCCTGCATGATTTGATTCAGATTATCCACGGTCTGTCCGTGGCGTACCAGGTATAATTTTGTCATGATGGGCACAAAATTACGAAAATAATTGGATTTATCAATGGGATTTCGTATTTTTGCATCAAAATTACACCTTATGAGAATTATTCAGAGTTCCATATTCCGTGCCTTGCTGGCCATTGTGTTCGGTTATCTGCTCGTGATGTACCGTAACGAACTGCTCCATTGGACTACCATTGCCTTTGGCTGTCTTTTCTTCCTTTCCGGGCTGATTTCAGTAATCGCCTATTACGTGGAGAAACGGCGAGCCATGAATATCGCCGACCGTCTTCAGGCGATGTCGGAGATGCGGGGCGACGAAATGGAAACTCCTGCCGAAGACGATATCAAGCGTTCACTCCTACCCACTTTCCCCATCGTAGGAATAGGCAGCATGATACTCGGTGTGATTCTGGCCATTATGCCCACCACCTTTGTCCACGGCATGATGTATGTCGTCTCAGGACTACTCGTATTGGGAGCGCTAAACATGATTTCCAATCTGATAATGGCCCATAAGTTCGCCTCCATCGGAGTTGGTTTCTGGGTAATGCCCATCCTGCTCCTTACTTTAGGCGTGGCGATGATTGTGAAGCCCGATCTCTTCGCTGCCATGCCTTTCCGCATTCTCGGCTGGGCACTCATCGTCTATGGAGTGATAGAATGTATCAATGCCATCAAGATCAGTCAATGCCATAAGCAATACGAACGTATTCAGGCCGCCCAGCAGGCAGCCTCAAAAGCAGAAATAGAGGATGCGGTGATCGTGGAAGACAATTCGACATCACCAACACCCACCATCTAACACCCATCACCCACCACCTAACACCCAAAAACATGACCATCATCGGAATTGCAGGAGGTACGGGCTCCGGAAAAACCACCGTAGTAAAGAAAATCGTAGAATCACTGCCTCCCCATTGTGTGGCTGTGGTTCCACTCGATTCATACTATAACGACACGACGGGGATGACGCCCGAAGAGCGTCGACAGATCAACTTTGACCATCCGAATGCTTTCGACTGGCAACTGCTCCACAAACAGATAGCCCAATTGAAGCATGGCGAAGCCATTGAGCAGCCCACCTACAGCTACGTGGAGAGTAACCGCCAGAAAGAAACCGTTCATGTGGAACCCAAACCGGTTATTATCATCGAGGGCATCATGACCCTCGTGGACCGCAAGCTGCGCAACATGATGGACCTGAAGATCTTTGTGGATACCGACTCCGATGAACGACTCATCCGCAACATCTTGCGTGATGTCGTAGAGCGTGGACGTACGGTGGATATGGTCCTTAACCGCTATCTGTCCGTCTTGAAGCCCATGCACGAGCAGTTTATCGAGCCCACCAAGAAATATGCCGACATCATCATCCCGCAAGGCGGCGAAAACCTGAAGGGTATCGGTATCATCTGCAAGTACATCGAGACCATCACCGAAAAGGAACATCTGGGATAAGGCTCGTTATAGAAGTCCTATCTCCTGAAACATACGTAAATAGAACGCAGCCTTGCGTTCTATTTTCATTGGATAGGCACGCGAACTGCTGGGCATCCGATAGAAGCGTAACGGACGACCATCAAAGAGGAACTCTGTATAGGTCCCTACTTTCGGCTGCGCTATCTGAAAATGGGAAGTGAATACATCGGCGGCTTTCTGCCCCGTCACCACTACGGCCTGGAATTCGGGCATTTGTCGCAACAAGGCATCAAGGTCGGTGGGAGTCACTACTTCCAAGTCCTTATCAGCGGCTGTTCCCTTGGTGCGGATCACGGCTGAAGCAGTATCATAGAGCGCCACGCCTTTTTCAATGAGGAATTCCACGAGTTGTTCCTTGCGGAACGCTTTCCGCTCCACATCCACGAAATAGTCTTTGTCATCGAAGAAGCAAAGGCCATAGATTCGCCACATGTCGTTCTGAAAATTGGGATAGAAAAAATCCATTGACCAGCGGCTACGGGCTGGTGGGAAACTCCCCAGCATAAGCAGTCGCGCATGCTGGGGAGTAAATGGTTTCAAGGGGTGCTGCTCTATGTCAGCAAGCTGTATTTCTCTTTTCATTCGCATTAAAAATCCCTCCCTTCGGGAGGGACAAAGGGTGGGCTTTTTATTTCTGTTCCTTCACCAGATAGACAATAGTCGGTAGGTGGTCACTATAGCCGTCGAGCCATACGCCGCCAGCATGGGTACGCTTGGGATTACCCTTGTAGCGTCCTTCTGTCTGGAACAGGTAGTTACGACGGAAAATCTGGCACTTCCAGTATTTCAAGGAAGAATAGTCTTTCTTCCCCTCACGGTCGAGGATATTCGGGGTCATCAGGATCTGGTCGAAAAGGTTCCAAGAGCCACCGTAGGCCAGTGTGCCCTGTCCCTCCTTCACCAAAATGTTATACCAAGGATTATACATGTCGCCATCCTTCACATCCTTGATTTCCGACTTTCCGCGCAATCCTTCGGTCACGCTCTTGTTGGTGGGATCGTCGTTCAGATCGCCCATCACGAAAATCTTGTTGTCGGGATTCTTGGCCAAAAGGTCTTCCACAATCTTATGCACCTGCTGTCCTGCCCATTCACGACGCTCTGAGCCACTGAAACGGCTTGGCCAGTGGCACACGATGATGGTAACGGTCTCACCTGCCAGTTTTCCGGTAATGGTGAGGAATCCGCGGGTATGCGACACATTCTCAGGTACATCTGTTCCGCCTATGGCGAATCTCACGGGCAACGTGTATCTTACCCTAACAGCCACTCCGTCCTTCACGCCCTGCTCCCAGTCTTTCATTTCGCTTACAGCACGCAGAGCCTCAGCATCAAGTAAAGGATGAACGCCCTTTATCACCTTGGGATTCACAACTTTACCATGCTCATTAACAACAAACTGTACGAGTACCCTTCCCTCGATTTTATCTTTGGCAGCGGCTGTCGGATACTTCACTTCTTTCTGCAGCCACTTCATCAACTCTGCCATACCCCCAGGATATTTCGGTAACATATCCGGTTTTAAAACATCAACAACAGTCGGGTCTTTCTCAACAGCATCGGCCACAGCCTGTTCTTCACGTGAAAGACGCAGTTCGTCCATAGCCTCTTCTTCCGTTTCCTCCTTCACGTCTTTCTTATAATAATAATGGTAGGTAGTATCGGTTGGGGTAAACAAGGCCGGATTGTAGAGCAAGGCCACATCTACACCACGCATATCGGGACCTTCCACCAATATATATTTATACCCGCGTGCGCGAAGCGGCTCCTCGGCAGTCAGATCATCGAGCGCCTTGGCATTCTCCACCTCAGAGAGTCCGATGATGGCACAGCCAACATTGGGCAGCACATCAGTACCCATATCAGCCAAAGCCCTTGACATATTGCGGAGTTTGCTCTTGTATTTACGTGCATTCCAACGGTTTGAACCTGTGGGTAGGAACTCAAAATCGCGTTTACCCTCATCATGACAGGTGTCGAACAGATTCTCCTGATTGTAGAAACCGACTCCATAAACGGAGAATTTCTTCTGCGCCATAGCATTTACAGCCACCGTGCACAAAAAAGTAATCAATAGTAGTCTTAGATTTTTCATTTTCATCATTGTTCATTGTTTATGTTGGCAAAGTTAACATAAATAGAAGACAAATCAAAATAAATATCAGTTTTTATTTTGAATTTATGCTAAAATACAGTATCTTTGCCAACATAATTACTAACATATATATCTATTATGCAGAAAAAGTTTAAACTGGCAGCAATCGCCTTGTGCTATGCTCCGCTCACTTTCGCACAGACGACAGTGACGCAGCCTGACGAACAAGCCAACAACGCTGTCATCAACGAGTCTGCCTTCACCTTTACGGAAGCGCAATTGGGTGAAGACGACAACGTTTCGCAAAACCTGACCATCGTTGGCTCCAACAGCAACGCTTATGCCAGCGAGGTGGGGTATCGTTTCAGTGCAGCAAGGTTCAAATACAGGGCCTTTGGTGCAAAATACAACGATATCTACATCAATGGCAATCCCGTAAACGACGTAGAGAGAGGAGAATTCCGCTACTCGTTCGTGGGAGGTCTGAACAACCAGACACGCGGTGTGGAGGCTGCTCTTCCCTTCGAGAACAACACGTTCAGCCTCAGTGCGATGGGCGGCAGCAACAACTACAACTTCCGTCCGAGTGCCATGCCCACTGGCCATCGTGTATCACTGGCAGGAGCAAACCGCAACTACACCTTCCGCGGCATGTATTCTTACAACAGCGGACTCTCCGAGAAAGGATGGGCGTTCTCTGCCGGCCTCACCTACCGTTGGGCAAACATGGAAACGGCACAGATTGAGGGAACGTTCTACAACGCCCTCTCCTACTTCCTCGGTGTGGAGAAGGTGATTGGCGACGGCACTCACGCCATCTCATTCGTCACATGGGGCAACCCGACGGAACGTGCCGCTCAGGCTGCATCCACCGATGAGATGTACTGGCTGGCCAACAGCAATTTCTACAATCCCAACTGGGGTTATCAAGGTGGGAAAAAGCGTAATTCGCGCATCATCCACGACTATGCGCCGGCTGGTCTGCTCACCTGGGACTACAAAATCGACCTGAACACCAAACTCACCACGACGCTCCTGGGTAAGTATTCCATGTTCAGCAGTTCACGTCTGAACTACAACAACGCCACCAATCCGGCTCCCGACTACTACAGCCTGATGCCCAGCTATTATTATAATGTATGGGATCACACCGGAACGGCAACCGACCTGGCTAACTGGAATGCCGCTTACGAATATCTGAGCGCCTCAAAGGCAAACCGCCAGCTCAACTGGGACAAGATGTACTATGCCAACCAGATGGCCAGCATTCAGGGAGCCGATGCCATGTACTACCAGCAGGCTTACCACGACGACCAGTTCTCACTAAGTCTGGCGAGCGTTCTGGACAAGCAGCTCACCAACACCTCAAAACTGAATGCCGGCATCAACCTCTCTACAAACACCGGTTTCCACTACCAGACGATGGAGGATCTGCTCGGTGCTTCCTCATTCCACAACATCAACACCTATGTAGTAGGAACCTACGCTGAGAGTTCCGACCAGGTGCAGTATGACATGAACAATCCCAACAGCGTGATTCGCGAAGGCGACCGCTTCGGTTACGACTACAATATCCTAGTGAATAAAGTCAATGCATGGGCAGTCTATTCAAAGGATTTCCGCAAGGTGAATACCTTCATCGGAGGACGAATCGGCGGACAAACGCTGCAGCGCGACGGTAAGATGCGCAACGGACTTGCTCCCGACAACTCTTACGGCAAAGGCAAGACAGCCAAGTTCCTGGATGGCGGCGGCAAGGCCGGTCTCATCTGGACCATCGGCCACGGACACATGGTGAACGCTGGCGTAGGTTTCGAATGGAAAGCACCGCAGGCACGCAACGCTTTCTCTGCCCCACAAGTTAACAACGACTTTACGACCAACCTGAAAAACGAGAAGATTTTCAGTTCTGAGATTGGCTACCAGTATCAGACTTCATGGCTGCATGCCAATCTGAGCGGTTACTTCAGCCGTCTGACAGACGTGTCGGAGTACAGCATGGCCTACAGCGACATCCAGAACTCATTCTCTTACATTTCACTCACGGGCATCAACAAGGAATACTACGGTGTGGAGTTGGGCATGAAGTTCAAGGTGACTTCCGAGTTCGACATCAAAGCCCTTGGAACCGTCAGCGAGGCGAAATACACCAACAATGCCAACGTGCGCTATATGCTTTCCAATAGCGGCACCTATACCGATGACATCTGCGTGAACAAGGGTATGCGCGAAGGCGGCACGCCACTCACGGCTGCCAGCATCGACCTGAGCTATCATGCCAGCGGTTGGTATATTGACCTCATTGGAAACTACTTTGACCAGATCTATCTCTACTATTCGCCCATCACCCGATTCTACAACGACTTCCCCGATCCTGACAACGACGGTGTGCGCGACCTCACCACACTGGCTTCCCAGGCCAAAGGAAAAGGCGGATTCATGCTCGATGCCTCTATCGGTAAGAGCATCTATCTGAAGAAAGGTTCGCTGAGCATCAACCTCATGCTTACCAACATCCTGAACAACACCAGAATCGTGACTGGCGGTATGGAGCAGAACCGTCGCGACAAAGACGCACAGGGCGAAGACATCCGTACCTACAATTTCTATAACTCTCCGAAGAAATTCTATGCCAATGGAACCAACGGCATGCTCATCGTCACTTACAAATTCTAAATCCGTAGTAATATGAAAAGTATCAAATATATTCTGATAGCAGCCGTTTGCGCGCTATTCTCTTCCTGTATGGACGGTGACTGGGAGGAGCCTTTCCTCTCGCCCTATCTCTATGGCAACAAGGATATCTCTGAGGGGAATGTGATCACAATTGCCGAACTCATCAAGAAGTATCCCAACGTGTTCGCCAGCACCGACCAAAACAAGGAAATAACCGAAGACATTCAAATCAAAGCCCGTGTTACAGGCAATGACTTGGGCGGCAACCTCTATAAGCAGATTGCCATTCAAGACGAGACGGGAGCCTTGCTCGTTGCCGTCAACCAGAATGGCATGAACGGCTACCTGCCCGAAGGCCAGGAGATTCTCGTCGACCTCAAAGGACTCCACATCGGCGGCTACCGCAAACAGCCCGAACTGGGTGCGCCCTATAACGGAACCAGCATCGGACGTATGTCGAAAGACATCTGGCAACAGCACTTCAAGGTCGTAGGAGGTTTCCAGGATATCGACCCCGATGCCATCCAACCTGTAGAGTTCACCACTGAGTTTGCCAAGGACTACAACAATAACTGCGGCAAACTGGTTGTGCTGAAGAACGTCCATTTCACTAATGCAGACGGAAAAAGCACCTTAACCACAGGAACCGCAACAGGTGGAAACTATGTGAACCAGACGCTGAAGGAGTTTGGCAGCAACGTGGTGGTACGCACCAGCACCTATGCCGACTTCGGAGCCTTGGTAATGCCTACGGGAGCCGTCACGCTCACCGGTATTGCCACGCGCTACAACAACACATGGCAGATACTGATTCGCAAAACCAGCGACATAAAGTATTAAAAAGGTAAAAAAGTAAAAAGGTAAAACAAAAAAGAAAACAACGATATGAAAAAGATTATCTATTCCATGATGATGTTGGCCGTGGCGGCCTTCACATTCACCAGTTGTGAGGACGTACCCATGCCTTACGACATGCCCGGTTATACTGCCGATAAAGACGAACCGATAGCACAACTTGTGGGAGACGGTACTGTGGAGAATCCCTATAATGTGGCAAGCGCACTGTACCTGATTACCGAAGGTAAGACTACCGAAGATAAGGTATATGTGGAGGGTGTCATCTCGCAGATAGACGACATCGACACTGGCTTTGGAAACGCCACGTACTACATCTCCGATGACGGAACGACTGCGAGACAATTGGAAGTATATCGTGGTTACTCTTTAAACGGCGATAGATTCAAAGACAAAGCAGAAATCAAGGTCGGCGACAAAGTAATCATTTACGGTCAATTGGTTTATTACAACCAAAAGACCCCCGAGTTTACTCAAGGTAGCTCCATCTACTCACTCAACGGACAAGGCGGTGGTAGCGTGCCTGCTGGTGAGCCTAAGGGGTCCGGCACACAGGCTGATCCGTTCAATGTGGCAGCTGCCATAGCCAAGTGTAAGGAGATTGGCACGAATCCTTCTACAGAGAAGTATTATGTCAAGGGAACTGCCGTGGATGGTGCTACGGCTGATGCCTCGTTCAACAACATCACTTTCGACATTGCTGACACAGAAGGCGGTGCGAAGTTTAAATGTTTCCAGGTGAAAGGCACCAACGGTGATCCATTACCTGCTGGTTTCACTATTAAAAAAGGTGACGAGGTAGTGGTATATGGTCCTATTTACAATTATAGCGGCAACACCCCCGAAACCGAAGGCAAGAGTGCCGCTTACATCGTAACAGTCAATGGCAAGGCTACCAGCGAAGGCGGTAGTACCCAGCCTACCAACAGTTCGACCATCGACAACCCATACACCGTGGCAAAGGCTTTGGAAACTGCTAATGCCCTGAGCGACAACGAAACAACCTCTGACAACTTCTACATCAAGGGCAAGGTAACCCGCAAGGCCAATACCGCTGACGAGATCGGTCCTAATTCAGAGAAGAAATACAAGGACATGAACTACTACATCTCTGATGACGGAACACAGTCGAAAGAGCTTTACATTTATCGAGGCAAGTATCTTGACGGTGCCGACTTTACAGCCTTCGACCAGCTGAAAGAGGGCGACGAGGTTATCGTTTATGGACAGCTTCAGAAGTATATCGACTCGAAAAACGGTAACGCTGTTATTTGCGAGTTGAAAAACAGTAAGATTGTAAAGCTTAACGGACAAAGCGGCTCTGGAGAACAAGGTGGAAGCGGCTCTGGCACTGTTTCTGGCAACAGCATCACCTTCTCCGCACAGGGTTATCAAAATCAACAGGATTTCAATGGCCAAAGCATCACGCTAGGCGATGCCAAACTCTCCTTCTCTAAGGGAAGTGGCAGCACTACGCCGAAGTACTACGACACGGGAACTGCCATGCGCCTGTATGGCGGCAACACGCTGACCATCTCTTCAAGCAAAACCATCAGCAAAGTGGAGTTCACCTACGGCGAGGACTATAATGGCACGTCCTACTATCCCACTGCAGACAACTCTACTGTGACTCCTGGTACCTATGACTACAGCACTCACACCTGGACGGGCAGTGCCAATGAAATTGTACTGAGCCGCTCCGCATCTACAGGTCACTTTCGCATTGTGAGCATCACCATTACCTATGCAAAATAGGCAATAAAGCAAGAAAATGGCAGAAAAGTTTGCGGATTCAGAAAAAAGTCCGTACCTTTGCAGCCCGAAATATATTTAATTAATTAATAAACAAGAAAATGAAAAAAGGTATTCATCCCGAAAACTATCGCCCCGTCGTGTTTAAGGACATGTCCAACGGCGATATGTTCCTCTCACGTTCCACATGCAAGACTACAGATACAGTGGAATTTGAAGGCGAAACTTACCCAGTGGTAAAGCTTGAAATTTCTAACACTTCTCACCCGTTCTACACTGGTAAGAGCAAGCTCGTTGATACGGCTGGTCGCGTTGACCGCTTCATGAGCCGCTATGCTAAGAGCACCAAGAAGTAATATCTTTCTTTTCAAGATAAAACAAACAAGCGGAATGCGTCAGCGTGTAGTTGCATATGCACGCCGACGCATTTCCTTTTCTTAAAGCCCCCCCCTACTATGCAATACAAGCACATTCTACCCGCCCTCGTCCTCACACTTGCATTCACGGCATGTAGCGATGACGATAAGCTGCCACACATCGATGACAGGCAGCAGACCTCCACAGAGAACAAGAACCTGAATCCTGCCACCGTCTCGGAATGGCAACGGCTGGAGGTTCCAAGAGTGAAGAACAATGCTGAAAACATTGTCTTGGTGAGGAAGGTGCCGTCCTACGGCGTGAACTACATCCTGGAATACGACCGGAAGAAGCGCTCTCAGCGATGGGCCTGCTTCCAGTGGTACGACGGCAACAGTGGTACGGCCTGGAACCGCAGCAACTGGGATTACGAAACGAGCAACCCCTGGGCTATGCTCAACCTAAGGACCCACGGATGGGGAGACCCTTTCCAGCCAGACCCTGACCTGCCCCTTGAAGAAAGGACGGAACTGGAGGAATACGATGGAATTCCCTACCAACGCGGACATATCGTGGCATCTGCCGACCGTGTAAACTCCAAGGAAGCCAACGAGCAGACCTTCTATCTCTCCAACATTATGCCGCAATATAGGAACCTGAACGAAGGTATCTGGCAGGACATGGAAAGCCAACTACGCACATGGAACAGCAAGAAGAACAAGCCTTATCGCGAAACGCTGTATGTCTGCAAGGGCGGCACCATTGACGGAAACAACATCAACACCACGACCGCCACGGGGCTCATCGTGCCGAAATACTTCTTCATGGCCGTTCTGGCGAAAGTTTCCAACAACAACTATAAGGCCTTGGCTTTCTGGGTGGCTCATACATCCACCAACGAGAAAGGCAAACCACTGAAGAACTACGTGAAGAGCATTGACGAACTGGAGCAGCTCACAGGCATCGATTTCTTCTGCAACCTGCCCGACGACATTGAGGACGAAGTAGAGAAATCCTACACGCTCGCCGATTGGGGATTATAAGCAACAGAAATAAGAAAAAGCCACTTGGTCATTGAACCAAGTGGCTTTTCTTTTTGTAAGATCATCTATTCCTTCACGCGGAACATACGCTTCGGCTTCTCTATGTCAGCAGAGGATGCACGGGTTGGTTCGAAGCTGTTCTCTTTGGCATAGTAACTGTCATACCAGTAGTCCCATCCGTAATGATAACGGTTCCAGTTGGGCGAAGAGGTCTTTGTCAGGTGAAACTCCACTTCCTTATTATTAGAGGTGTAGATATACCCATCGAAATAGTTGTAAGACAGCTCATAATCGAAAATCTCAACCTCATAATCGTCTTCTATGAAATAGACCCATATACTGCTATTCCTAACCGTCCAACGAATATGGTTGGCTAAATAATCCCAAGGCGCATTGCTATAGTAATCCACCCAGTAACCTGTACCAGAGGAGTATGTGCCTGGATCCTTGTCGAATGATATCTCTGAATAATTGGCATCATAGTAGCGATTATTCCAATAGGAAGTCACATACATATTGCCCTTCCAGGTTCCCCAAAGGGTGTCAGCGATGTATTCATCCTCATCGCAAGATGTGAAAGTGAATGACAGCATTGCTATCGCAACCATCGTCAACAGAGTGTGAATTCTTTTCATATCTTTAAACATTAAATGGTTTTACTTCTTGTTTACGATGCAAAGATAAGGCAAAAACAGCAAAACGCCAAAGGAAAAAACCATATTCTTCCGTAGGGAAATCCCTAAGCGCAAGGTATAGGTGGTTAAAATTCAATAATTCTTTATTCTTCATATCGCATTCTTCATTTACTTTTACTATCTTTGTACAAGAAACAAATTCAACAATTACTTCAAAAGGAAAATGAGAACAATTTATGATTTCTCTGTCAAAGACAGAAAGGGAGCTAACGTTTCCCTGAAAGAGTATGCTAACGAGGTTCTGCTTATCGTCAATACAGCTACAAAGTGCGGATTCACCCCTCAGTATGACGAACTTGAGGCACTCTATGAGAAATACCACGCTCAAGGCTTTAACATCCTCGACTTCCCCTGCAACCAGTTTGGCCAGCAGGCACCAGGCACCGACGAAAGCATCCACGAATTCTGCAAACTGAACTTTGGCACCGAATTCCCACGATTCAAGAAGGTCAAGGTAAACGGCGAAGATGCCGACCCGCTCTTTAAGTTCCTCCAGGAGCAGAAAGGCTTCGCCGGATGGGACATGGAGCATCCTATCGCCCACATCCTCGACGACATGCTCTCCAAGGCTGACCCCGACTATAAGCAAAAACCCGACATCAAGTGGAACTTCACCAAGTTCCTCATCAATAAGAAGGGACAGGTGGTAGCCCGCTTTGAGCCTACGGAGAAGATAGAGAACATCGAAAAGCAAATTGAAGAACTTCTGAAATAAATGGAACACATCAAATGCTTGATCATCGGCAGCGGCCCTGCCGGTTATACAGCAGCCATCTATGCGGGACGCGCCAACCTCTCTCCCGTGCTCTACTGCGGATTGCAGATGGGCGGTCAGCTCACGCAGACCACCATCGTGGAGAATTTCCCTGGCTACCCCGACGGCGTGGATGCCAACCAGATGATGATGGAACTCCGCCAGCAGGCAGAACGCTTCGGAGCTGATCTGCGCGACGGCGTCATCGCCAAGGCCGACTTCTCCAAGAAGCCTTACGTGCTGACCCTCGACGACGGTACTGCCCTCGAAGCCGATACGGTCATCATTGCCACAGGCGCTTCAGCCAAATACCTCGGACTAGAAGATGAAAAGAAATACAACGGACAGGGCGTGTCAGCCTGTGCCACTTGCGACGGCTTCTTCTACCGCAAGAAGGTCGTGGCCGTGGTCGGCGGCGGTGATACGGCCTGCGAAGAGGCCACCTATCTGGCCCAGCTCTGTTCGAAGGTGTATATGATTGTGCGCAAGCCCTACCTCCGTGCTTCCGACATTATGAAGAAGCGCGTGGAGGATAATCCAAAGATTGAGATTCTCTTTGAGCACAACACGCTCGGACTCTACGGAGAAAACGGAGTGGAAGGTGCCCATCTCGTGAAACGGAAGGGCGAACCCGACGAAGAGCGCTACGACCTGCCCATCGACGGATTCTTCCTCGCCATCGGCCACAAGCCTAACACCGATGTGTTCAAAGACTGGCTTGAACTGGACGAAACGGGCTACATCAAGACCCAAGGGGACAGCCCCTGCACTAACATTCCCGGCGTGTTTGCTGCCGGCGATTGTGCCGACCCGCATTACCGCCAGGCCATCGTGGCCGCAGGCAGCGGTTGCAAGGCAGCCCTCGAAGCAGAACGTTATCTACAAACGCTATAAGATTATTTTCCAGATTTTCAGACGGGGCCCCTCGCCCTCACTTACCATATAGGGTGAGGGGACTTTTCTAAAAAAAGACCTAATAACACAGCCATGGGCAGAAAACTATTCTGCGAGATTTCCCCTACTACCTATAAGATTTCCATGGAGAAGAATATCCTCCAACGGCATCTGAAGGATTTCTTCAGCAGGGAGCATTTTGCCCGTAAGAAAAGCAACGAGCCTCTTCCCGTCATCATCAAGAAACACAATTCACTGATTCGCAGACGATTAGGCAATGTGGATATGCAACTGCAGGAGAACAAGGCCGTCAACCTCTCCATTGCTGCCCCTTGTGTAAACGGCATCATCATCCGTCCTGGAGAGACGTTCTCCTTCTGGCGACTGGTGGGACGTGACACGAAGCGGCGCGGCTTCAAGGAAGGACTGGCCATAGCCCGCGGCTGTCCCACGAAGCGCAAAGGCGGAGGCATGTGCCAGTTCACCAACCTCATCCATTGGATGGTGCTCCATTCAGACCTCACCATCACCGAGCACCATCATCACGACGGACTCGACCTCTTCCCTGACTTCAATCGCCAGATACCCTTCGGAACGGGCACCAGCATCGTTTACAACTATCTGGATTACCGAGTGAAAAACTACACCCCACGCACCTATCAGCTCCTCGTATGGGTGGACGGCGAATACCTGCGCGGAGAACTGCGCGCCGATCAAGAACAGCCCAACTCCTATCATATCTACGCCAAGGACGAATACTTCTCCCGCGAAGACGGTACGGTCTATAGGAACGGAACCGTGGTACGCGACACCATTGACAAACAGACTGGCAACCATACCCAGTCAGAGGTTATCCGCACCAACCATGCTAAAGTAATGTACGACACTTCTTCACTTACTATCATACAAAAATAGCACTACAAAAAATGGAAGAAAGAACCGAGAAATTCAAGTTGGAGGACTTTGACGAATATCTCACCCAAAGTCCTGAAATCAAAGAGAAAGCCTACGTATGGGCTGCTGCCCTCGGATTGCAGGCCACCGACGGACTGCGCACCTCTTATGAAATGCGCCAGACTGCCCGCCAGCATATCGAGGGGCGTATCACGCTCAGCGATGTATGCCAGCATATCCACGACTATTACGAGAGCAATCCACCCGCCTCGCCCGAGAAGGAAAAGGAGCAAGAGGCCGACAAAGTGGCCTGCAACATAGCCGACGTGCTCTTCAAAGGACAGCCTGAATTCTCCACCGAAGGCTATCTCGGTCTCCATCGCAGGCTTTTCGATGGCGTTTATGACCATGCCGGACAACTACGCACCAACGACATCGTCAAGAAGGAATGGGTGCTCGAGAAGGATACCGTGTTCTATCTCCATTGGGAAGAACTGCGCATGGCGCTCGACAGCAACTTCCAGTTCGAGCGCAACCGCCATTACAACGAACTCCACGGCGAGGAACTCCTCGAATGGATCGCCTTCTTCACGGCCGGCGTATGGCATATCCACCCCTTCAACGAAGGCAACACCCGAACCGTAGCCGTATTCGCCATCTTACTATTGCGCTCCCTTGGCTACGACATCCATACCGATGTCTTTGCCGACCATTCATGGTATTTCCGCAACGCCATGGTGCGCGCAAACTACGCCAACCCTGCCCACAACATCAAGGTGCGCCCCGAGTTCCTGATCCGCTTCTACCGCAACTGGATGCTGGGCGAACGCTGGGACCTCCGCAACCGCTATCTTTCCATCCACCCCACCCTGGCATGGGCCAACCAGCCTAATCTGGCCGAATAGCTGTTACACCCTCTTAAAGAAAAGTAGGAATCACCTAAACTGTAAAAAAAACGCCTCAAACACTGACACCTTGCAAAACACCATCGGGCGCCGTAAAAACTCTAGAGGTTTTATCGGCACCATGAACCTACCCCCGACAGGCGGAAAGCCAAAGACCAAAGAAGGTGAGCAGACCGTTCAGCATCAGCAACTCGTAGCCAAACTGGTAACCGGTTGTTGATGCTACTATTTTGTCCAGAACGAAGCAGATTACGGGTGAAGCCACGGCGATATAGGGCACCCAACGGTCATTGACTCGGCGCTTCGTGAGCAGTCCGTAGGCAAAAAGTCCCAAAAGGGGACCGTAGGTATAGCTGCAGAGAATGTAGATGGCATCAATGACGCTGGTGCTGTTAACGGCATCTACCATCAGAATCAGCACCGCAAACACCACGGCCATCAAGATATGTACACGTTTGCGAAGGCGTTCATCGCCCTGCCGCTCGCGGATATCCACACAGTAGCTGGTGGTCATGGCCGTCAGCGCACTGTCGGCACTGGAGAACGAAGCCGCCACGATGCCGATGGTGAAAAGCACGGGGATAAGTGACGACTGGGAAATTTGCGACTCAACAAACATGGGCAACAGGTCGTCGCCTTTGGCTGGCAGTGCCATGCCCTGCTGCTGGAAAAGCATCACGAGCAATATGCCCAATGCCATAAACAGCATATTGGCCGGCACGAAGGCAAAGCCGTAGGTACACATATCCTTCTGCGCCTCGCGCAAGGTCTTGCACGTCAGGTTCTTCTGCATCATGTCCTGATCCAGTCCGGTCATCACGATCGTGATAAAGATACCACTGAGAAACTGCTTCCAGAAATTCTGCTTCGACATCCAGTCGTCCATCACGAACATACGGCTATGCTCATGGTTGGCCACGGCCGTGAAAGCCTCGCCCACCGACAGGTCGAGCGCTCCTATCACCTTATATATAATAAGGAGAAGAGCCGTAAACATACAGACGGTCTGGAAAGAGTCCGTCCAAACCAATGTCTTGATGCCTCCCCTGCGGGTATAGAGCCAAATCAGACAGACCATGCCCACCACGGTCGCGGCAAAGGGAATACCATAGGGGCCGAAGACAAATCGCTGCAAGATAATACACACCACATAGAAACGCACGGCTGCACCCGTCATCTTTGAAAGCAGGAAAAACCAGGAACCGGTCTTATAGGAATGCTGCCCCAGACGCCCCTGCAGATAGCTGTAGATGGTGGTCAGGTTCAGGCGGTAATAGACGGGCAGCAACAGGAAAGCCACCAGGAAGTATCCCACGATGAAACCCAGACAGGTCTGCACATAGGTCATATCGGTCTTCATCACCATGCCCGGCACGGAAACGAAGGTGATGCCCGAGATGGAAGCTCCCACCATCCCGAAAGCCACCATATACCAAGGGGAGCGACGGTTTCCACGATAGAAAGTTTCGTTGGTTGCCCGGCGCGCCGTCCATCTGCTGAATGCAAGCAAACAGAAGAAATATGCAAAAAAAGTAATTAATATCAACATACGGCCGACAAAATTACAAAAAAATGCGGATATATGAAATTATTTTGCTACATTTGCACACGGAGATTAACATATCCAAAAAATACAACCATGAAACAAAAGAAATTCATTCTCCAAGAAAGTGAACTGCCCACGCAGTGGTACAACATCCAGGCCGATATGGTGAACAAGCCATTACCGCCGCTGAATCCCGGCACGCACGAGCCGCTCAAACCCGAGGATCTCTTCCCCATCTTCAACGAAGAATGCTCACGTCAGGAACTTGACCAGGAACATGCCTGGATAGACATTCCTGAGGAGGTGCAGGAGAAGTACCGCTTCTACCGCTCCACCCCATTGGTACGTGCCTACGAACTGGAAAAAGCACTCGACACTCCGGCACATATCTATTTCAAGAACGAGAGTACCAACCCGCTGGGCTCCCATAAAGTGAATTCTGCCATCCCACAGTGCTACTACTGTAAGAAGCAGGGCGTCACCAACGTGACGACCGAGACCGGTGCAGGCCAGTGGGGCGCTGCCCTTGCCTATGCAGCTAAGATATACGGGCTGGAGGCTGCTGTCTATCAGGTGAAGCTCACCATGCAGCAGAAGCCTTACCGCTCCAGCATCATGCGTACGTTCGGAGCTTCGGTGGAAGGTTCACCTTCGATGTCCACCCGTGCAGGTAAGGACATCCTGACCATGGATCCCACGCACAGCGGTTCTCTGGGAACGGCCATCTCTGAGGCTATCGAACTGGCCATGACCACCCCGAACTGCAAATATACCCTGGGCTCTGTGCTCAACCACGTATCACTCCATCAGTCTATCATCGGTCTGGAAGCCGAGAAACAGATGGAGATGGCCGGCGAATATCCCGACATGGTAATTGCCTGCTTCGGTGGCGGCAGTAACTTTGGCGGTGTGGCCTTCCCCTTCATGCGCCACAACATCCTCGACGGCAAGAAGACGCAGTTTATTGCTGCCGAGCCTAACAGCTGTCCGAAACTGACTCGTGGTGAATTCAAATATGACTTCGGTGACTCTTCAGGCTATACGCCCCTGCTGCCGATGTACACGCTGGGACATTCGTTCAAGCCCGCCAACATCCATGCCGGTGGACTCCGCTACCACGGTGCAGGCGTCATCGTAAGCCAACTGCTAAAAGACGGCCTGATGTCGGCAGTGGATATCCCACAGCTGGAAACCTTCGAGGCTGGTATCCTCTTCGCACGTACTGAAGGTATCATTCCCGCTCCTGAGAGCACACACGCTATCGCCGCCACTATCCGCGAGGCCAAGAAGTGCAAGGAGACAGGCGAAAAGAAAGTCATCCTCTTCAACCTCTCCGGTCATGGTCTTATCGACATGCCAAGCTACGATCAGTTCATCAACGGTGATCTGCGCAACTATACCGTCACCGACGAGGAGATCAGCAACTACCTGAAAGACGTTCCCCAGATTTAAAATCTGACTGGCAACCAATAAGCATGAAAAAGCGCGAGATTCACATCTCGCGCTTTTCTACTTGAGTCAATCTTAGTCAATCACCTATCTGTTATATATATTACAATAGTGGTTTAAGGTTTTAACATTAGCAAGGATGTTAATATTTAATCGTATAATTAAGCTCACACTTTGAGTAATTCAGTATTAATGTGACTGCTTGAGAATGGACGTGCCATCTCGTTTATTTTTCTGTTGCAAAGTTACAACAAAAAATATCAATCAATAGGTATAAAATGTTTCTTCGGATTGTATAAAATGTTAACTAAAGCTCCGTTTTCTTTATGAAAGGTGGGCAATTTGTTAACTTGTGCGCGCAAACAACAAAAAGAGCGGTTTATTCATACATTTTCCGCAATATTCCAACGGCATCCTTGACCGTAGGAATTTGCTTCACCACAAGGCTCCGTTTCCCCTTGATTTCCCTCAGATTGCAACGGCGGGCATTCCCACCTACATAGTTGAGTACACTATCGAAAGCCTTGCTCTGATAATAGGCACTCATCGGATTGCTCACGAAGTACATCATCATCTGGCCCTGCTTCAGCGTAATCTTCTCACAACCCAACTGGCGGCCCAGGCGTCGGAGCGGAACAATCTGCAACAGTTCTTCTCCCTCCCGAGGAATCTCTCCGAAACGGTCAAGCAATCGCTGGCGGTATCTCTCCAGGTCGGCATCGTTCTTGATGTTCTCCAGCTCGCGGTAAAGGAGCATACGCTCACTGGATGAAGGCACATACTGGTCGGGCATATACATTTCGAGATCGCTCTCTATCGTACAGTCATCCACGAAGTCTTCGCCTGAAATCTTCTCTCCGTCCTTGATTTCCGCCTCATAGAGGTCGTTGAACTCATCGTTTTTCAGTTCCGTGACGGCTTGTGAGAGAATCTTCTGATAAGTCTCATAGCCCAGATCCTCCATGAATCCACTCTGCTCAGCTCCCAGCAGATTACCAGCTCCACGGATATCCAAATCCTGCATACTGAGGTTAAAGCCGCTGCCCAGACCTGAGAAAGTCTCCAAAGCCTCTAAGCGGCGACGCGCCTCTGGCGTAAGGTTGGCAAGCGGCGGAGCCAGCAAATAGCAGAAGGCTTTCTTATTGGAGCGCCCCACTCGGCCTCGCATCTGGTGTAGGTCGGAAAGTCCGTAGCGATGGGCATCGTTGATGATGATGGTATTGGCATTCGATACGTCGATGCCGTTCTCAACGATGGTCGTTGACAGCAACACATCAAAATCATGGTTCATGAATCCCATCACGATTTTCTCCAGTTCCTCGGGTTTCATTTGTCCATGTCCTATGGCCACGCGGGCATCGGGCACGCGCTTCTGGATAAGCAGCTGAAGTTCAGGAAGATTGGAGATACGATCGTTGACGAAGAACACCTGTCCGTTGCGCGACAGTTCGAAGTTAATGGCTTCGGCTATCACGTCGCCGCTGAACGTATGCACCTCGGTATTGATGGGATAGCGGTTGGGGGGCGGTGTCTGGATGATGCTCATGTCGCGTGCACCCATTAGCGAGAACTGAAGTGTGCGCGGAATGGGCGTGGCACTCATCGTAAGCGTATCCACATTGGTCTTCATCTTGCGCAACTTCTCTTTGACAGACACGCCGAACTTCTGCTCCTCATCGATGATGAGCAGTCCCAAGTCTTTCCACTTCACGGCCTTGCCGATCAGTTTGTGCGTTCCTATTATAATATCTACCTTTCCGGCCTCCAGGTCGGCCAGTATCTCCTTTGTCTTTTTCGCACTTCGAGCCCTTGAGAGGTACTCCACCCGCACCGGAAGATCTTTCAGGCGCGAGGTGAATGTCTGGTAATGTTGGTAGGCCAGCACCGTGGTAGGCACCAGCACTGCCACCTGCTTGGAATCGCAAGCCGCCTTGAAGGCAGCGCGCACGGCCACCTCCGTCTTACCGAATCCCACATCTCCACAGACCAGACGGTCCATCGGACGGGCGCGTTCCATGTCGGCCTTCACGTCGTTGGTGGCCTTCAGCTGGTCGGGCGTGTCTTCGTAAAGGAACGAAGCCTCCAGTTCGTGTTGCATAAAGGTGTCAGCGCTAAAGGCAAAGCCTTTCTCCTTGCGGCGGGCAGCATAGAGTTTGATCAGGTCGCGGGCAATATCCTTAATCTTGGTCTTTGTCCGTTCCTTCATCCGTTCCCAGGCTCCTGTTCCCAAGGTGGAGAGCCTTGGCTGCGTCTCGCTGTCTTTCCGTTTGTATTTAGAAATCTTGTAGAGCGAATGGATGCTCACATCCACCTTGTCGTTATTGGCATAGATGATGCGAATGACCTCTTGGTATTGCTGGGTGTTGGGTGATGGGTGTTGGGTGTTGGTGGATGCAATGGGGACTCTCACCAGTCCGGCGAACCTTCCGATTCCCAAATCTACATGCACGATATAGTCGCCGGGCTCCATCTCTTGCAGTTCCTTCATCGTGAGCGCCATCTTGCCGTTGCGGGCTGCATCCGAACGGAGGTTATACTTGTGATAACGGTCGAATATCTGATGGTCGGTGAAGAAGCAGAGCTTCAGCGCATCGTTGGCGAACCCTTCGTGGAGCGTATGGTCAACGGGAGTGAAGGTGATGGGGGTTGGGTGATGGGTGTTGGCGGTTTGAGATTGAGGCGCAAGAGATTCAAAGATGTCCTTCAGACGCTCCTGCTGCTTCCGGCTATCAGCCAGGATATATAGTTTGTAGCCTTTTAACAGATAGTCCTGCAGGGCCGGAATGAGCAATTCGAAGTTCTTGTGGAAAAGCGGCTGTGGAGTGATTTCGCAATGCACGGTGGCCTGAGCCTTTCCGTCCATCCTCGTGCCGAAACACACTTTGCGGAAGTTCTGCATGTCTGCCTCTAAGCGTGAAGCCGTCAGCAGTTTTCGTTCGGCTTTCATCTCCTCCAGAATCTGCTTCTGCTCCATCTCCGTCGCCCCTTCGAGCCGTTCGGTCAGTGCCTGCTGGGAGAAGCCTTCGCGATAGATGCGGTCCACACTATCCGTTACAAAGCGGAAATCCTTGGCTGCCAGAATCGTATGTGCAGGCAAGAAGCTCATAAACGACACCTGTTCCGATGCCAACGTAGCCAGTTCGGGTACGATCTCCACCGTTTCGCGACGCTCCCGTGAGAGCTGGCTCTCCACTTCAAACGTGCGTATGGAGTCAATTTCATCCCCGAAGAAGTCGAGTCGAAAAGGATATTCGTGGCTGTATGAATAGATGTCCAGAATACTGCCGCGAAGGGCAAACTGCCCCGGCTCATAGACATAATCTACCTCATGGAAACCGAAATCGCGTAGCGTCTGCTCCAGTTCGGTCACATTCTTCGTCTCTCCCGTCCGCAACTGCATAGACCGCTCATCAAGCTTTCGCTTCGAGACCACCAGTTCCGAAAGGGCATCCGGGTAGGTCACGATATAAAGAGCCTCCCCCTTGCCCCCTCCCATAGAGGGGGTATTTGAAAGCCGTGCCAGCACTTCCGTGCGCAGAATCTCGTTAGCCGCATCGCGCTGCCCGTATTTCACCTGCCGCCGATAACTGGATGGAAAAAATAAAACATTCGGAGATTTCCCCTGCTGAGAGTTATCACTCCCCTCCATTTTAGGGAGGGGCTGGGGGTGGGTCTGTATCATATCCTGATAGAAATAGCCAGCCTCGTCTGCATCGGGCAGGATAAAGAGGATGGTCTGCGGAGTACGGCGTGTCACCGAGGCAAAGAGCACTGCTGCGGCAGAGGCTGTAAGCCCCTCCACGAAAATGCTTCTCATCGAAACATTCCCGAGTGCTTTTGCCAGCGCAGCCGACTGTGGCGAACGGGCATAAAGGTCTATCAGTTCTTCAATTTTCAAAATAGACTACAAAGATACGCATAAGCGAGCAAAAATGCAAATAAAACTCGTTTTAATTTGCTTTTGTCGAGCGAAAGTATCTTCGGCCGAAGGCCAAAGATACGCATAAGCGAGCAAAACTGCAAATAAAACAGGAATTATTTGATGAAACCATCTTAAAGACAGCTCTTCTCAACGATAATCCCTCGGAGAGATTCCTTTCATGCGGGTGAAGAAGTGAGTGAAGGCTGCAGGCGCCGCAAAGTGCAGACGCTCAGCTATCTGACTGATGCTCAGCGATGTGGTGCGCAGCAGATAGCACGATTCCATCAGCAGCATCTGATTGATGAAATCGCCGACCGTACGCCCGGAAACCTTTTTGACGATACGCGACAGATAGTCGTTGGTAATGCAGAGTTGGTCGGCATAGAACCCGATGTCGCGATGCTCGATGAAATGCTCGGGCAACAGCCGGTTGAAGCCAATGAAGATTTCCTCCACACGCGGCGGCACTTGCCTGTGGCTGATGGAAACCTCCAGCACATTTTGCAGGTCAACTAGGAATACGGCATAGAGCATTTGTAGAAGCTTGTCTTTATAGACATTCGACGACTGCTGATAGCTGATGATTTCACGCATGCGGCCCTCGAAGAGGCTGGCCTGTTCTGCCGTGAGGGTCAGCTTGGGGATGCTCAGCTGCACAATAGGCAGAAAGGCCAGGCTGACCATATCGCGCACGGCCGGTGACTCCAGCGTGGTGAATTCATCTACCATCAGGCAGACAGACTGATAGTCGGCCGAAGCATCAATGATGGTCACAGCCAGTCCGGGCGAATAGATATAGAGGTCGCCCTGCTGAATCTTCACTTCCCCGTTACCGTATTGCATGGTGAGCCACCCCTGGGTGACCAGCGTAAAGGTATAGCAGGCCAGGAAGCCCTGCGTGATATTGGTCTTCCGCGTCAGGTCGCCATTGCTCTCCGTACAGAGCACCTTACCGTCCCAGTCATCGTATGGCTCGCCGCCGAAGGTGATATGCCACCATTCCTTTAATCTGTACATAGAATCTGCAGTTACACGATTGACAGTGCAAAGATAAACAATATTTTTCGGATTTGTGCGCTTTCAGTCAAGTTTTGTGCGCTTTTGAGTTCCATTTATCCCATTATTAATCGTAATTTTGTAACCGAATTAACATTATCATCTTAAAACAGAAAAAGAATATGGACGCAAAGAAATCAATTGAGGCACTGCAGTACTTCGCAACAGGACTGACAGAGGGTGCCCTTGTACACAAGTTGCAAGGTCAGATTTTCAAGGCTCAGGGCTTTGGAAAACTTGGCCAGAAATACATCGACCACTTCAATGAGGAGATGGGATGGGTAGAGAAGTTCGTGGAACGCATCATCGACCTCGGCGGCGACGTGAAGTTCGACGGTGCCAAGAGCCGTCCGCTCATCTGCGACCCCATTGAATATATCAAGGCCGACCTGGAGATTCAGAAGGCCGGCGTTGACCTGCTCTACAAGTGCTGCGAATCATTGATCAACGATCCTTCCACCTACGAAATCATGGTTGACTACCTGAAGGACGAGGAAGAAGACCTCTACTGGAGCCAGGGCGCACTGGAAATGATTGACAAGATTGGCCAGCAGAATTGGCTGTTCACGCAAGTATAACAAAAAACCGAACTGAAAATGAAAGACCAAGTATTACAGGCCATGCGCGAGGCCGGCAAGCCCGTCTCGGCAGGCGAAGTGACCAAGGCGCTCGGCGCCGACCGCAAAGAAGTGGACAAAGCTTTCGCTGAGTTGAAGAAAGAAGGGGCCATCGTGTCGCCCGTTCGCTGCAAGTGGGAACCCGCTAAATAATTGATGGCAATGGAAATAAAAGCCGTAAAATTCAGACGCGACGGATTCTACACCCAGCCCTTTGCCTTCGGCGGAGAGGAAGGTGTAGATAAGTTCGACAAAAACATCCGCTATCGCGGCAGTCTGCAAAACTATCTCATCGACACCGGCCACGAGGTAATCCTGGTAGATACCGGACTGCCTGCCGGTACGCCCGAAGAAACACCCGACGAGAACTCAGTGGCTTTTACGGGGCACGACATCTGCAGCTACATGGAAGCCTTTGAAGCCTTAGGCTACAAGCCCGAACAGGTGACAAAGATTCTGCTCACCCACCGCCACAGCGACCATAGCGGCGAGTTGCGTTCCTTCCCCAACGCCAAGGTCTATGTGAACCAAGACGAACTGAGTGCCGCAGAGCTTCAGGGCCTCAACAATCTGGTACCCGTCAGCTTTACCGACGGAGCCTACTACAACTTCCCTGAGTCACAGAAGATCAGCGACGGCATTTATCTCATCAAGGCCAAGGGCCATACCAACGGCAACAGCATCATCATCGTGGAAAACGAAGGATTGTTCTACATGATTCACGGCGACATCACCTACGTGGACGAAGCCCTCTATGAGAACAAACTCTCCGTTGTCTTCGACGACCTGCCTGCAGCCCGCGTGACCCAGGACCGCATTCGCGAGTTTATCCGCAATCACCCCACGGTTTATCTCTCCACCCATTCCCCGCAGGGCTATGAGAATCTGGAGGCCAAGCGCGTGATGGATCTCGACAATCCCGTGCCAACCGTACTGGCAGAAGTGGATTTCTCCCAGTTCGAGGCCTCCGGCAAGTACGTCTGTTCCGTCTGCGGCTATGTCTATGACCCAGCCGAGCACGACGGAGTGGCCTTCGAAGACCTTCCCGACGATTGGGTATGCCCGCGTTGCAAGCGCCCCAAGGACAAGTTCAACAAGGCATAGTCCCTGTATTCCGCGAACTACACCGCATAGGATTTTTTCGTTTTGAGGGTGCACGGGTGCCACATCCCCTTTGTATAAAGGCCGTGCACCCTCCCCGAAAGGGTGTCACGGGTGCCACAAGGGTGCCACGCTTTTAATTAATTCTCTAGAGAATTTTCTCCAAACCATCATCCGACGACGTGCAAACTATCATCGGAAGCGAGAAATTCTCTAGAGAATTTTTCACCCCTTATGATTCCCTTGGCCCTAAAGATAGTTTTATTCCTCACGCAGAGAGATAAGAGTACGCGGAGAAAATAATAAAACTCCCTCCCTAAACAGGGAATTTATGGAATAGCGATAGCAATGTTAAGTTTACTTAGGCATTGCCGAGTCATGACATAAATCGCCGAAAGGCAAAGGCAGGGGTGGGTCTCTGGTTTGGGATGGGTCTCCTGTAGCACCCTTGTGGCACCTGTGACACCCTCCTAAATAGGGTGCCAGCCCTTTATACAAAGGCGATGTGGCACCCGTGCACCCTCAAACACAAAATCTCGCGCGCACGCGAGAACGACAAATTATTTTAGAACTTTGAACATCTGGTTAATACACTTTTTCTTCTGTTCCATGTTTGGATGTACGTAGAGGTTGAGGGTCGTGCTAATGCAGGCATGACCGAGTATGACGCTGACGGTTTTATAGTCACATTGGCTCTCAATACATCTTGTCGCAAATGAATGACGCAGCCCGTGAAATTTCAAATCGGGAATATCGAGTTGCTTCAAGAGTTGTTTGTAGTAGTTTCGATAGGTGCGGGGTTCCGTAGGCTTCTCCTCATTGGTTATCACAAAGTAGTCGTCATTCACCAGTTTCTTCAAGGGACGAAGCAATTTCATCAATTCCTTACTGATGGGAATATCGCGGATAGAGTTCTTGGTCTTGGGCGTACCAATAACAAGCTCTGTACGTCTTTCTCCATCTTCGATGATGTATATTCGCTCTATGGTTCTATTCACATGGATAGTCTCTGTACCTATGTCTATATCGCTCCATTTCAAGGCACAAATCTCTCCTATTCGCATTCCTGTGCTCAGACAGATGTAAATGCCGAGGTTACGAAAGGTGAAGTTATCTGTGACATACTGCATCAACTTCTTCTGATGGCTAATGCTCAACACTTCCAACTCTTTGCTCTTTTGTTCTGTGGGGTATTTGATGCTCCAGTCGGTAAATTCAAGCAGACCTGCTTTCACGCCAAACTTCTGAATCATCTTCAGGACAATCAAAATATCTTTCACAGTCTTCTGGCTCAGTCCGTCGTTCAACTTCTGCAGCGCAAAGGCTTGAACATCATCCTCTGCCAAATGAGATTTTTCACCAAACACTGGGAGAATATGATTCTCCAAAATGAGGGCATAAGCCGACATTGTTGACTGCTTTACATACTGCTGCTTATCACTCTTCCAGAGTGCAGCAACTTCTCTAATCGTTTTCTTATCCATTGTTATTCTCTTTTAGGGCTATACCTATTTATATTATAAGGTATAGCCCATAAGATTAGAGAAACAGAAGCATCAAAGTCCCAACTTTGAGATTTCCAGAATACAGTGACAAGTGGTTGGAATGTAAGTTACAAGATATAGCAGACCTAAGTAAAGGGGCAGGAATCTCTAAAGATCAGTTGTCTGAAACGGGTGAATCTTGTATTCTATATGGTGAACTCTATACAAAATACAAATCCGAGGTAATTTCAAATGTTGTAAGCAAGACTGATATAGAAAGCCCAAATCTTGTACGGAGCAAGGCTAATGATGTTATTATTCCATCTTCAGGTGAAACAGCGATTGATATATCAACGGCCCGTTGTGTTCCTTATGACAATATCTTGCTTGGTGGAGATCTAAACATCATACGCCTGAAAGATCAAGATGGACGTTTCTTTAGCTACCAATTAAACGGAGTAAGGAAACTTGACATTGCACAAATAGCCCAAGGGGTATCCGTCGTTCACCTATATGGCGAAAGTCTGAAACGTCTAAAAGTTCGTTTTCCTTCAAAATCTGAGCAAGAGAAAATATCATCCTTACTATCGGCAATAGATGAGCGCATTGAAACCCAAATCAGGTTAATTGATAAGTTGCAATCCCTAATGAAAGGACTAAACGATTATTTGCAGGATTCTGTGCCTGCGTCGTATTCCCTATCATTCTCAGACATCGGTGAGGATTATTCAGGACTTTCGGGAAAAACCGCAGAGGATTTTGGTAGTGGAAAACCATACATAACCTATGTAAGCATATATGCCAACAATTTTGTTGATGATGATTGTAGCGGAAAGGTGTCTATTGAACGGGGTGAGAAACAGAATGTAGTGCAAAAAGGGGATATGTTATTCACGCTTTCGTCAGAAACTCCAGAAGAGGTATGCTATGGAGCAGTATATTCTGGTAATAGTACCGAAACCTATCTCAATAGTTTCTGTTTTGGTGTAAGAAATACAGAGGAGAAAGTCTTTTCACCATACATGGCTTACTTTTTCAATTCAAGTCGGTTCAGACGCGAGGTTTATCCTTTAGCACAGGGAAGTACAAGATTCAATTTGCAGAAGTCTGACTTCTTGCAGAAGCAGTTCCCCTATCCATCTATTGAGGATCAACATAGAATCTTTGAAATACTCAATGCTTATGACAACAAACTCAAAGTAGAGAATCAGATTTTGGTACATTATCAGCATCAAAAAGAGTTCCTTTTACGTAATCTATTTATATGAACATTGATTTCAAGAGAAAACGCTTTTGTTGCTGGTAGGAATCAGTAATTGTTTTTTCTGCCTCGATCTTACATTCAATCTTTGAAAGTAAGGTGGCTATTTGAATTTGCTTATCTAATGGTGGGCAATAAATCAAAGCCTTTCCGTAGTCTTTGAAATATATATGAGGAATGGCCATACCTGTCCTATAAGGGACGAAGTTGAAAATCATTAAGCAGTAGTATAGATACTTCAGTGAATACCCAGACTTAGCGGTTAGGTAATTTGAGGTTCCTATAGCAGAGTATTCACCACAGGCATAGGTTACATTCCCAACACCAGAACCGTCTTTTACAATAAGGATGGCATCTTCTAAGATTGCTGGACTATCGCTATATCCACAAATTCCATTCGCACCATAAACCTTATATTTGCCTTCGTCCTTTACTTGATTTTCTTGCAATATGGACGAATGACAATTCAGACAATCTGCAATTTTTATGTTAGGAGTAAATGCTGTTAAATGTTCCGCAAGTCCTTTCATTAGGGATTGCAACTTATCAATTAACCTGCTTTGGGTTGAAATACGCTCATCTATGAGCGCAAGAAGTTTTGCTATTTTAGTTTGCTCATCTTTGGACGGAATGCCAATATAGCACTCGGTAAAGTTCTTACTACTAATAGAGAATATTTTAGTTCCTTGTGCTATACGTCGAATTTGATTATGGAATGATTCAGAAGCAAAAGCATATCCTTTGAATCCAATAGAAGTTAGATTATGGTTGTCTCTTCCGTGAATTGTATGTAGCCCACAGACAACATTCTTGTCGGAAAGGTTGACAAATTCAATTGCTTTAGCAACCTCATTTGTATCTTCCGAGGCATCAGCGAAGGCAACATCACCTTCCCTACATAATTCATAGTTTTTAGGAAGGAACTCTTTCTTTATATTGGGCAATACATTTTCGTCCAAATTAACAACAGTAGGTAAGCCAACGTGTATAAGACCATAGTGTAGATTTAGTAACTCGTCCGAATTATATTCTAATTGATCCCAACTTAATGAATTGGTAGAATAGAAATCTAACACATCACTTACCTTATATTTAATCCATTCCCCGCTAAACTCTGGGAATCTCAAAGTTGGGACATTAAGGAAATTCTTTCCTTGATTTTTCTCACGCTCGGCAGAACTGGAGCAAGCTCCGCTCTGCTCTCGCTCACTCGAAAAATTAAGGACTTTATCTTGTTTATCTGCTGCCATAATCATTCTGCCGTAATCTTGTTAATGAGTTCCGTTGTGGTAATGTCCTGCATCAAAGTAAAAGCGAACCACTTTTTGCCCAGGTCTTTGATGGATGCTCCAATATGATAGACCTCATCGTCTATCAGCAGGAAACGATCATGCGCCCTGTTGAAGTGTTCCACATTTATTGCTGGGTACTGAGTATTGTGGCGATTGATGTCAAGTTGGAATTGTTGGCTGATATGCTGTGTATAGATCGTTGCCGTTACGTTCTCTGCTCGTTTGTCAAGAAGCGTCAAAACAGTATCATCCACATAGTTATCTATGAGGACGATGGAATGTTTTGCCTTTCGTATCAAATCCGAAGCAAAGCGATAGGCATCAAACACTTGACCGTCGTAGAAAATTCCTTCAACTGGAGGTAAGGCTGTACGGACAAAGAAATCAACCTTTTCTTTTATTTGCTGCATTTCCTTATCATGCTGGGCAAGATGTTGTTCTAAAGACAGCAACCGTGAATTCATGGCATAGCCGCGAAGCAAATACTCTTTCAACACTTTGTTCGCCCATTGACGGAATTTAGTGCCACGTTTCGATTTCACCCTGTAGCCAACAGATATAATTACATCAAGATTATAAGCGGTGTACTCATATATCTGGTCGCCATCCGTACCCATATGTGCAAATTTTGCACATGTGATATTCCTCTCCAATTCCTCTTCTTGATATATGTTTCTGATATGGCGACCTATGACGGTTCTGTCCTTGTCGAAGAGTTCTGCCATTTGAACCTGTGTCAGCCAAACCGTATCATCGCCCATCCTCACTTCCAAACGGATAGTCTCGTCTGGCTGATACAATACGATTTCGCCTTGTTCGCGAGAGTCTTTGAGTTCGCAATTTGCAACTGGTTGTTTATTCACAGTCTTTATTATCTTCTTTGCCATGTGATTCCCTATTCTACGATTCCCAATTCTTTCAGGTACACTTCAATCTGCTTGTCAAGGTCTGCACGTTTGGCTTCCAGTTCCTTGATTTCACCCATCACGGCATGAATGTCGATGGGTGCTTCTTCCTCAAAGGTGTCAACATAACGTGGGATATTGAGGTTATAGTCGTTATCGATGATTTCCTGCATCGTTGCCAAATGGCTGTACTTCTCAATCTCCTTTCGTTCCCTGTATGTGTCGATAATTTTCTGTATATGCTCAGGACGAAGTTTGTTCTGGGTCTTTACCTTCTCAAACTCCTTGCTGGCATCTATGAAGAGTACATTGTCACCCTCCTTACGGCATTTCTTGATGACGATGATACACGTCGGAATGCTTGTGCCATAGAAGATGTTAGCAGGCAAGCCGATGATGGCATCAATGTAATTACGCTTCTCAATGAGAAACTGGCGTATCTTTCCCTCGGCTGAGCCACGGAACAATACACCATGCGGAGCCACGCAAGCCATCGTGCCGCCATCGTTAAGGTGATAGATCATATGGAGGATAAAGGCATAGTCGGCTTTTGATTTAGGAGCCAATACACCAGCCTTGCTGAAACGGTCATCATTGTTAAACTTAGCGGCAGCACTCCAGTCTGCAGAGAATGGAGGATTAGCCACCACTGCATCAAACTGGCGGTCACCGAATGCGTCAGCCTCCAAGGTGTCACCATTCTGAATGTCAAAGTCATTGTACTTCACTCCATGCAGCAGCATGTTCATTCGGGCCAGGTTAAAGGTCGTCGGGTTTTTCTCCTGACCGAAGATACAATCAGCCTTACCACTGCGGGCTGTGCGAAGCAACAATGAACCTGAGCCGCAGGTGGGGTCATAGACATTCTTAAGACGGGTCTTGCCCGTAGTAACTATCTCTGCCAATATTTGGCTGACCTCCTGAGGCGTGTAGAACTCACCAGCCTTCTTGCCGGCACCAGCAGCAAACTGGCCTATCATGTATTCGTAAGCATCGCCGAGGATGTCAATGTCACTGGCATCCTCCAGTCCGAAGTCAATGCCATTCAGTGCTACCAGTACATCGCTAATCAGACGGTTCTTGTCATCAGCCGTCTTGCCAAGTTTGGGAGAAGCAAGGTCAATATCGGAGAACAGACCTCCAAAATCATCTTCACTTTCCTGTCCGATGGTGCTGTCCTCAATCTTTTTCAATGATCGTTCCAGTTGGGGTAGAATATTCTCCTTGCGCCCGATGGCATCAATAATAGTGGAGAAAAGAAAATCCGGCTCCACAAAATAGCCGAGGTTATCAACACACATCGCCTTGATTTCCTCTTTCATCGCCTCGTCATCGCTCTGCCAAACCTTCTGAAAAGTAGTCTCGTCTGCCTCTAACTCGTCATTAACATACAACTCTATCTTTTCCGACAGGTATTTGTAGAAGATGAAGCCAAGAGAGAAATACATGAAGTCGCTTGCCGACATGTTTCCTCTCAGCGTATTGGCAACCGTCCATAGTTGGCTGCGTAGTTTCTGTTGCAGGTCTTCGCCCATATCTTGCTTTCTTTTTTTATTGACTTTGTCGATAATGCTCACGCTCGACCATTTGAGAACAAGTTCTCATGGTTCTCGCTTACTCGCATCATTCCCAATTATACGTGTTAATAATTTCTCTTAGTTGCTCAATAATACGTTTCAACATGGTTGAACGCTCCAGCAGTTTCAGTCCCTTTTTGGCACGGATAGCCTTTTGTATAATCTCTGGCTTTTCACGATGCAGATAGTCATATTCCGAAAGGAACTTGGTCAGTGCCTCTTCGTCTATTCCCTCAGACACGGCGAGATAATGAACGGCATTACTCCGTGAGGTGGCTATATAGTCATTGAGTCTGCTTTCCAAATCCATTGAGCCGTCAGCCTTTGCCAGTTGGAATCCTGCTTTGTCGTTATCCACGTTCTCACGGATGAAATCGTCAATCAGTTTTGACTTGTTGCGCATCACGGCATCCTTGATCATCGTATCAAGAATGTCCTGACGCTTCTTATCGTAATCCTCTTCATCAGGATTCAAGTTGGCTATCAGTTCCAAGATATATGCCACATTGATGACATCACTATGCAGCAGTTCCAGACAGAAATCTATATCCTCCAAACCGTTTTCGTCATTATTGGGAATTGCTCCCTCTGCAGCCATAGTCGGAGAATCGGCAGGAGGATTGATAACGCCAACCGTAATGTCTAGGTACTTACTCTTGAAGTCAGCAAACTCCTGTTCGGTCATGTAAAGGTCTGGATCTTTGGCACTATAGTCCTCGTATATCTGTATCTCAGCCTGTTTTTTGATGATTTCACGGAATGCCAGTACAAAGTCACGCTTATCCAGTTCACTTTGCAACGTGTCAATATACTGTGGCTTGGGGTATCTCTTTAGGAACTCAATGGTTAGATTGTTCAGTTCTTTCTTAACTTCCTCGAAAGGCTCACGGATAATAAACTCATTCGGTTGATTGTTGCTGAACAATTTGATAGCTGCATCCACATTCTCCTTCAAGTCACGGAAGCAGACAACTTTCCCGAAGCGTTTCTTCTCGTTCAGCACACGGTTGGTACGACTGAATGCCTGTAGTAGTCCGTGATACTCCAGATTCTTATCCACATAGAGTGTGTTCAACTTCTTTGCATCAAAGCCTGTTAGGAACATGCCGACAACCAAAAGCAGGTCGAGTGGTTCCATATCCGGCTTTTTCTTCTTCATACGCAAGTTGATGTCATCGTAATATGCACTGAAGTTCTCAGTCGTGAATGCCGTTCCAAACATCTCGTTATAGTCATCCATGATAGACTGCAACTCGTCTGATGTTACTTTGTCGTCAGCAAAACCTTGATTCATACCCGTTTTCTCATCATCCTGACTCTCATTGGCAGCGTATGTGAAAACGGCCCCAATCTTAATCTTAGGATTCTGCGACTTGAAGATTTTATAGTATTTCAGCAGCATGGGAACGGACTGGATAGCGAATAGCGCATTAAACTCCCCGTCAAATGTTGACTTGTTGAAGTTGTTGAGGATAAACTGTGCTATCTCCGTCATGCGCTTCTCGTTGAACAGGTCCACGTTCTGCTGCCCCTTATAGTACTCCACCAAAAAGCCCAGCACATTCTCATCTGCAATAGCATCCTTGATAAGATACTTGTGAAGACAGTCGCCAAAGACTTCAGCCGTAGTATGCTCCTGTTTGGCATTCTCTGCAAAAATGGGCGTTCCTGTAAAACCGAATATCTGCAAGTTATTGAAGAACTTCACAATGTTCTTATGACATTCCCCGAAGTGACTACGGTGGCACTCGTCAAATATCATCACCACTTTCTGGTCACGCACACCCTGCAACCGTTTGTTATAGTATTCACGGGTGACTGCCACATTCAGTTTCTGAATCGTAGTAATGATAATCTTGCTGTCGCTGCGCAATCGCTTGATAAGTTCCTTGGTGTTGTCCGTATTGTCAACAGCACCTGGCTCGAAGGCTTCATATTCCGATTGTGTCTGGGTATCGAGGTCGTGGCGGTCAACGACAAACATCACCTTATCGATACCGTCGATCTCGCTGACAAGTTGAGCTGCCTTGAACGAGGTGAGTGTCTTTCCTGCTCCTGTCGTATGCCAGATGTAACCATTCTTGTTGGTGTTCTGAACTCGGTCGAGTATCTGCTCCACGGCATAGAACTGATAGGGACGAAGCACCATCAGGCATTTGTCGCCCTCATGCAGCACGATGTACTTACTGATCATCTTACCCAAGTTGCACTTGTCGAAGAAGAAATAGGCGAACTTGCTCAAATCGTTGAACGGCACGTTCTCCGCATCCGTCCAGTTGAACGTGAACTTATAGCCACTGTTAGGGTTGTTGGCAAAGTAACGGGTATTCACGCCGTTGCTGATAACGAAGAGTTGGATGTAGTCGAAGAGCCCGTGAAACGAAGTTTTGTGGTATCGTTGAATCTGATTGTATGCCTGTTTCAGTTCCACACCACGCTTCTTCAACTCTATTTGTACCAATGGCAGACCATTGATGAGAATGGTCACGTCATAACGGCATTTCTTTCGTCCCTCAACGGTTATCTGATTGCTGACCTGAAACTCGTTCTGGCACCAGTGCTGCTTATTGATGAACTCAATCCACACCCGTTCGCCGTTTTCCAGTTGGAAGTTTTTCAGGTCACGCAGTTTCTTGGCTTTCTCAAAACGAGTGCCACCTTCAAGATATAGCAGTATCTTGTCAAACTCCTTTTCTGTAAAGTGCTCACGACCATGCGCAGCCAGTTCCTTCTGGTTGTGTTTCTCCAACTGCACCTTGAAATTAGCGAGCAAGTTATCTTCCTCCTTTATGGAAACGAACTCGTAGCTCATTTCCGTCAGGGTCTTGATTAGTCCTTGCTCCAGTATCTCTTCGCTCTGCGTCATGTTTGGATCAAATTATTGAACATTGGAGACACATAATCCCCAATCTATTCTTTTTCGTTACAAAAGTACACATTTTTAGTTTAAAAAAAGCATTGAAAGTACAAAAACAAACATTTTTCATATTAATAATAACTATATAAGGGGTGACTTGACTTTCACGTATGGATTCTTTTCAGATGTTTCCAAAATGGAAACAACTGTCTCTGATGGAAAAAGAAAAATAGCTTTCGACTGGTAATGGTAGAATTTATCTGAAAATAGAAGCGGAAAAGTTTGCGGCCAAAGAAAAAAATGCCTACCTTTGCGTTCAGAAATATATTTCAACGTATGAACGCAAGCGACAGCATCGTTATCATTCCCACCTACAACGAGAAGGAGAACATAGAGAAGATTATCCGGGCCGTGTTCGGACTGGAAAAGAAGTTTCATATCCTGGTCATTGACGACGGTTCACCCGACGGCACGGCACAGATCGTGAAAGAACTGATGGACAGGGAGTTCGGCGACAGGCTGTTCTTGATGGAGAGGAGCGGCAAACTGGGGTTGGGCACGGCTTATATTGCTGGATTCAAATGGGCGCTGGAGCGCGACTATGAATATGTCTTCGAAATGGATGCCGACTTCAGCCACGATCCCAAAGATTTACCTCGTCTCTACAGTGCCTGTGCCGATGAAGGCTACGACCTTGCCATCGGTTCGCGTTATATCTCGGGCGTGAATGTGGTGAACTGGCCGATGGGTCGCGTGCTGATGAGCTATTTCGCATCAAAGTATGTGCGCTTCGTGACGGGCTTTGATGTTCACGATACAACGGCAGGCTTTAAGTGCTACAAGCGTCGCGTGCTGCAGACCATCGAACTGGACAAGATCCGCTTTAAGGGTTATGCCTTCCAGATAGAGATGAAATACACGGCCTACAAGATTGGCTTCAAGATCAAGGAGGTGCCCGTCATCTTCGTGAACCGCCGCGAGGGAACCAGCAAGATGAGCGGTGGCATCTTCAGTGAGGCTTTCTTCGGCGTGATGCGCCTGCGCTGGGACGGATGGTTCAGGAAATATCCGACCCCTCTCTAACTCCCCCGAGGGGGAGAACCTATTTCCCCGTTTAGAAAGCCTCCCCTCGGGGAGGTTGGAGGGGGTCGGGGGTTCTTTTTATTTAGAATTATGCTTACCTTATTATATAGAATATATCAGTTGTTTATAGCCATTCCGCTGATTGTGATAGCCACGATACTGACGGCCATCACGGTGAGCGTGGGTACGGCCATCGGCAATCCGCACTTCTGGGGTTATTATCCCGGACAGTGGTGGGGAGCCTTCATCTGCCGCATCTTGTTGCTGCCCGTCAAGGTGGAGGGACGCGAAAACCTACAGGAAGGTCAGTCGTATGTGTTTGTGGCCAACCATCAGGGAGCTTTCGACATCTTCCTCGTCTTCGGATTCCTGCACCGCAACTTCAAATGGATGATGAAATATCAGATAGGTAAGATTCCGTTTGTGGGCTATGCCTGCCGCAAGAGCCACCAGATATTCATCGACAAGCGGGGAGCCAAGAAGATAAAGGCCAGCTACGACCAGGCTCGAGAGATACTAAAAGACGGTATCTCGCTGACTGTGTTCCCCGAAGGAGCCCGCTCGTTCACGGGACACATGGGCAACTTCCGCCGTGGGGCTTTTATGCTGGCTGATGAACTGCAGCTGCCCGTAGTGCCACTGACCATCAACGGCAGTATCAACGTGATGCCCCGCACGCGCGACTGGCACTTCGCTATCTGGCATCCGCTAAGTCTAACCATCCACAAGCCCATCCCTCCCATTGGCCAGGGGCCAGAGAATGTGAAGCATGCGATGGATGAGAGTTATCAGACCATCATGTCGGCACTGCCCCCGGAACTGCAGGGATATGAGGAGAATCCGGATCAATAAGCCTCTCCCCCGGCCCCTCCCCCGTAGGGAGGGGAGTATAAATATAAAAAAGCACCTCATGTGATGTGACCCCGAAAAGTTGGACGTTAAATTAAACGTTAAGTTGCTAAATCTCTATAGTAGTGAGCTCGGCATTGTGCCGGGCTCATTCCTTTTAATCTGAGTTTTATCCTTTTATTATTATACCACCAGATGTATTTCTTCAGTTCTCTTTCAAAATCTTCCGTTGTCTC
>JAEEGJ010002664.1_pt1 | contig 83968 bp, 66 predicted proteins | sample 8958761 | NCBI WGS metagenome assembly JAEEGJ01 (sample SAMN16246546, study PRJNA631951) | gut metagenome | biome: gut microbiome; feature: rumen; material: RS-attached | host: Bos | place: Iran: Karaj | collected 2018-10
CGCATACCAATAGTCGCATCAGCCAGTCATAGCGTTTCTGGTCGTGCTTGGCGTAGTAAGGCAGGAGGTCAGCCAAAAGCACAGCATAGTTGGCAGAGAGCCGCTGACCAGCCGTCCAATCCGGGCGGAACGATACAAGCAGATACTCAAGCATATAACGCTCCTCCACATTGCGACGCTTGATGGCGAGGTTGTCGTAGGGTTTCTTAGAATATTTCAGCAATAGTCCCTCGTTATAGAGATTTTGCTTCCACGGGTCAGATATAGACGCAGGTGTCGTGGTCGAGAAATAAACCTTGCTGCCGTAATGGTCGATGATGGTCTGAAGGAGAGCACGGCATGATTCATCTGTCCAATAAGGTTCCTCATGGATGGGGTCAACAATGTCCAGCTTCCTGCAAAGCCAATCGCGGTATTCCTTCACAGCAAGGAACGGCATACAGACAATGGTCTTATCCTTGTGTTTGCCCATCCCCTCTTGAATGAGCCATTTCGGTATGATGGCAGCATCGCCGTTGGCAATGTAGATGCCGTCCTCGTCCATTCCTGCCAGTTCGTTGTAACTGTAGCGCAATATGGTCTCTGAATAGATGCCACTGTCGAAATAGCGTTTCGCCAAAGGCCTCATACGTGCCTCGTCGCCCTGCATCGCCAGATAGCAAACCCAGCTGTCGTAGTCAAAGAACTGCATCTCGTTGGGCAACTTCGTCAAGGCAGCCTCCGCATAGTTTTTGGGATCACCATAGCCCTTGCCCGACACAGACTCACGGTAAGCACAATAATTAAAGGTGTAGCTGTCAGGAATAGCTGCCTCCATCTCATGAACCACCTGCTTGGCGGTCGAGTCCTCCTGCTGGTACCATGCCATGTAGCGGGCGGCATTATAGTAGTTCAGCCACGCCGTCTCGTCTTGTGGGCTTTTCTTGGCGATGTCCTTCCACACCTCTTTTTGCTCTACGTACCACATGAAGTCCTTTTCCGAAACGATAGGACTTTCTATTTTCACTGCCTTCGTTTGCGCCATTGCACCAATGGCAAAAGCAAAGGCTATGACACTCATGACTATTTTTTTCTGATTCATTGTTTTCTATTGATTAATTAAACGATTAACTTGTTTTGTTATTGCGTCAGCTGCTCGCATCACTATTGCATACACAGAAAGAAGAAAATCGTTCAAAAAAAACAAAGGACTATGGCACACACTGGGAGAAACTCCCGGGGAAACGGGGAGAAACTGCCGGACTGTCAGGGAGAAGCCCCAGGGGAAACGAGAAATGCACGGGCAGGCTCAATAAAAGGCCCGCCCGTGCTCAATAAAAAGCACGGGCGGGCGTAATATAGAGCACGGGCGGGCATTTCCCTTTTTCGTTCTCGACTATCCGAAAAATACAGATAATCATCACTTTGCAAAGTTACGAAATAAAAATGGAAAATCCAAATCTTAACCCAAAAATTTACTTGTCCTTGTAGATGACCTTATTGGCACCGCTGGTGATTTTAAGTGCCTCGGGATGTTCGCGGACGAAAGACTCAATGTGACGGACACGCTTCTGCTCCAAAATCTCATCCACAGCAATGAGAATTCCTGTTTCCTCCACGTCGCCGAAGCCATCATTAATAGCTGTACCAAAAAGTTTCATGGTGGGAGAGAGATTCATATAGGCATTCACCAACGGAGGGATGTTATAGCCGAGTTTGCGGATTTCGCTGTTCAGAATACGATAGTCGGCACGGAAGTCATCTTCGCAGAAAAGGGTTGCCAGTTCCTGCTCGTCAGCCTCGATTTTTAGCGGTTTCATCGGAATAATGAGGTTGTCCTTGTCGTCAAAATGCTTTTTCAGGAAGTAGAGAATCATGTCGCGTCCCTTGCGGATATACGAAGGGTACATGGTCATCTTGCCAAAGAAATACTTGACGTTTGGCTGGATGACGGTCAGCGCACCCAGTCCGTCCCAGAGGTTGTCAAGGGCAAAGAGGCTCTTGCTGCCGTTAATATTGGTATTCTGATAAGGTAGCGACACAAAGGAACGTCCCAACTCAATGGTCCACGGCAGATAGTCGCGGATGAATTGCTCGCTGAAATGGAACATGTGACTGGTGGCAAGGATGGGCTGTCCCTGAGCGTCAAACTCTATATCAGTACCTAAGATATAGCGATAGCCGCCGATAATCTCCTCTGCCTCAGGATTCCAGACGATAAGCTGCTTGTAACAGTTGTCACAAACGTCAAACTCGTCAAGATCCAGTTCCTTGCCAGTACCGCCGCCAGCCTCACGAAACACGATTTCACGCAGTCGTCCAATCTCCCTTAACGTGTTAGGAGCATTATGAGCATCAACAATGTAAATCTCGTTGTGACTCTTGTTTGTCATGCGTAACTGACGCTCTGGAGTCAGTTCCTGTTTCAGTAGGGCCTTTTCTACGGCCGGGATTATAGGTTGTTCCATATTATAGAGAATAAACAATGTCTTGTACGGTTTTTGCCCATTCCATCGGTGATTTGGACTTATCGAAGGTCTGCCAGGATATTGGTTTTCCAATGGTCACCGTGAATGTCTTATGAACATTTTTATACATTTCATCGACTAGATACATCATTGCGAGATTGAATGGCAAGAAGCGGTCGCTGAAGTTAGCCAGCCGATAGAAGAACGAACTGTTCTGACCACTGAAATGGATAGGCACCACGTCACGCTGATACTGAACGCTCTTCGAGACAAACGTCTTCTTCCACGGCAAATCGCGAATGACGCCGTTCTTACGGCGCGAACAAAGACCCGCAGGGAACATAAGCATATGGTTCTCGCTTTGGAACCCGGCCTCTACCATCGCAGGGAAGTTGCGTGCCTGGTTGCCGGTTTTATTGATGGGGATACAGAGCGGTGCCAACCCTGGCAGGTTCATCAGCAGGTCGTTGACAAGGTAACGGAAGCGCGAGTCGTAATGACGTCCGATAATGGCTCCTAACGCCACACCGTCCTCGCCACCCAAGGGATGGTTGCTGACAAAGGTATAAAGTCGGCCGTCGTTGGGATCAGGAAGGTTCTCCTTACCCTTGACAACAAGTGTCATATCCAAATATCGCACACACTCCTCAAGCCACTCGGTACCAACCTTGTCGCGGTTTTCCCAGAGAAAATCATTGACCTCGTCCTGGTGGGCAATGCGCTTGAGCCAGCTGACCAGAAAGGGCGGCACGTACTTTGCCTTCGCGCCCATTTTCCCCTTTAATATCTTTTCAATATCAATGGTTTTTTCTATGTTTTCGCTCATGTTTCTCTCGGATTACCAAATTAAGTTGCAAATTTAATGATAATCTTTCAAATAGTCAACATTTTTCGGTTAAAATGTTCAAAAAGCAGCAAAAAACAACCAAAATAAATACATTTACACCAAGTAGCACGCCCAAGAAAGACAAGACAACCAAATAAATCCCCCCACCATTACAAAGAAAACATATCTATCTGATTTACAGTTAAATATATTTCATAAAAAGAACATTAACAAAAATAAATAAAAAATAATTTGAAAAATGTGGGGAATTGTGGGGAAATATTATTAACTTTGCAGCCACTATAAAAAAGAAAGAAGTACACATGCGATTCTTAGGTAACATAGAAGCCAAGACTGACACGAAGGGACGCGCTTTCCTTCCTGCCGTTTTCCGCAAAGTCTTGCAGGCTGCCGGCGAGGAAAGACTGGTGATGAGGAAAGACATTCACCAGCAGTGCCTGGTGCTTTACCCGGAATCCGTATGGAACGAGCAGATGGACGCCTTGCGTCAGCGGCTGAACCGCTGGGACAGGCAACACCAGCAGCTGTTTCGTCAATTTGTGTCAGAAGTCGAAGTACTGACACTTGACGGGAACGGGCGTTTTCTCATTTCCAAGCGTTATCAGAAACTTGCAGCCATAGAACAGGACATCAAGTTCATCGGAATGGGTGACACTATAGAGATTTGGAGCCAGACATTGGCAGAAGAATCGCGGATGAAACCTGAAGAATTCGGTGCTGCCTTGGAAGAAATAATGTGTGAAAACCCCAAAAACTTAGCATGATCGCCGAAACATACCACATACCTGTATTGCTCCACGAGAGCATTGACGGACTCAACATCAAGCCTAACGGGCTTTACGTTGACGTCACCTTTGGCGGTGGTGGGCACAGCAAGGAGATACTGAGACGGTTGGGACCTGACGGGCATTTATTCAGCTTCGACCAAGACGCTGATACAGAAAAGAATATCGTCGATGACGACAGGTTCACCTTCGTCAGAAGTAACTTCAGGTACATCAGTAACTGGATGAGGTACTACGAGGTAGAACACATTGATGGACTGCTGGCCGACTTAGGAGTTTCGAGCCATCACTTCGACGATGCCGAACGCGGTTTCTCGTTCCGATTCGACAGTCCACTGGACATGCGGATGAACAAAAGGGCGGGAATGACGGCTGCCGAAATCGTAAACAACTATGACGAGAAGCAGTTAGCCGATGTTCTCTACCTGTATGGTGAACTAAAGCAGTCAAGACGCATAGCAGCGGCTATCGTTGCACAGCGTAAGTGTAAAAGAATATGCACTACGGCTGACCTGCTGACAGCAGCAGGCATAGGACCGTTAGAAGAACAGGGAGCAAGAGGCAAGGGACAGGAGAAAAAGGATGCCGCAAAACTGTTTCAGGCATTGCGCATAGAGGTAAACCACGAGATGGATGCTTTGCGCGACATGCTGAAAAGCGCCACGACGCTTTTAGCGCCAGGAGGCAGGCTGAGCGTCATTACCTACCACTCTCTGGAAGACCGAATCGTCAAAAACGTAATGCGTGCAGGAAATGCCGAGGGACGTATCCACCAGGACTTCTACGGACGCACAGAAAGCCCTTTCAGGCTCATTAACAACAAAGTCATCACTCCGCCCGACGAGGAACTGGAACAAAACCCGCGCAGCAGGAGCGCAAAACTACGCATTGCAGAAAAAATATAATATGGCAGACAAGAAAGACATAGAACTGACCTTCGAGCAACAGGAAACACCTAAGTTCGAAGAAGAAAACAAGGAGAGGCTCAGCCTGGAGGAAAAGGCAGAGAAGGCCGACCATAAGCTCATGGACGCTATCAAGAAGATTAAGGAGAACGTCCATGAGGACGACCCACATCCGTCACAAAGTCTTTCCTTACGCTCCATACTCGGTGGAGACATCCTGACGAGAGAAGTGGTACGCAACCATATATGGCTGTTTGTATTCATTGTCGTTCTCACCACAGCCTACGTAGCCATCCGTTACCAATGCCAACAGGACATGATAGCGATAGACAAACTGAACACCAAACTGACTGATGCGAAATACAAGGCGCTCTCCAGCTCAAGTACGCTGACTGAGAAATGCCGCGAAAGCCGCGTGCTGGAAATATTGAAACAAAACAAGGACTCGCTACTGCACATTGCAAACCAGCCACCTTATATTATTAATGTACCCGAGTAGAATATGAGCAAGTTCGACAGAGAGAAAGTGATGCCGCGCTACTTCATCATTGCAGTAGTGCTTACCGTCATAGGCGTTGCCATCTTAGGCAAAGCCCTCTACATTATGACTGCGAAGAAAGAGTACTGGACAGAGGTGGCGGACCGACTGAAACGAGACAGCGTCAGCGTCAAACCCACACGAGGAAACATCTTAAGCTGCGACGGACAGCTAATGGCCAGTTCCATACCCGAGTTTAAGATGTACATGGATTTCAGGGCGCTCAAGGAGTCTGGCAAGGACTCCATCTGGATGGAAAAACTGGACTCCATCTGCATGGGGCTTCACGAGATATTCCCGGAGAAGTCGGCAGAAGAATTCCGCAAGGACCTTGAGGAGGGCCGAACGAAAATACAAAAAGACGGCAAACCCGGTTCACGCCACTGGGCATTATGGAAACGACGTGTTGACTTCAATATTTTCAGTCAAGTCCACGAGCTCCCCATTTTGAACATGCCATTAAACTCAACACAAGTTGCTGACGGATTCATCATACGCGCCTCATTCAAAAGCGGTTTCAACGTTGAAGAATACAATGCCCGCCGACGCCCATTCGGTTCACTGGCACAACGTACAGTTGGCGACATGTTTGGAGCCAAAGACACTGCCCGCTGTGGTCTTGAACTGTCGTACGACTCCATCCTACGTGGCACCAATGGCATCGTGAACCGCCGCAAGGTGCTCGACAAGTACCGAAACATCACAGTATTACCCCCCATTGACGGGGCAGACATTGTAACGACTATCGACGTCAACATGCAGGACATTGCCGAGAAAGCTGTCATTGACGAACTGAAACTCATCGGAGGCGATTTAGGTGTTGCCATACTGATGGAGGTAGCCACGGGCGATGTGAAGGCCATCGTCAACATGACCCGCTGCGCTGACGGTGAATACCGTGAAGTGAAAAACAATGCCGTGGCAGACCTGCGCGAACCAGGTTCAGTGTTCAAGACAGCCAGTTTCTTGGTAGCACTGGACGATGGCGTGGTTGACACGACCTATCGCATTGAGACCGGTTCCGGTGTTTATCACATGCACGGCCGGGACATGAAGGACCACAACTGGCGCAACGGCGGCTACCATAACATCTCGTTACCTCGTGCCCTTGAGGTCAGTTCAAACATCGGTGTCAGTCGTGTCATTGACGAGCACTATGGCAACAACCCAGAGAAATATGTAGAGGGTCTCTACCGTATAGGTATTGCCACCGACCTACATATCCCATTGGTGGGTGCGACCGCTCCGCGTATCCGTATGCCCCGCAAAAACAAGCGCGGACAGTACGAGAACTGGAGTAAAACAGCATTGCCATGGATGAGCATCGGTTACGAAACGCAGATTCCGCCCATTTCAACGGTAACTTTTTATAACGCCATAGCCAATAATGGCCGCATGATGCGACCTCGCTTTGTCAAGAAAATCGTAAAGAATGGCGAGACGCTAATGGAATTCCCGCCCGAAGTCATCAAGGAACACATAGCAAAGCCCCAAACCATCAAAACCATGCAAACCATACTGGAGCATGTGGTTAGCCAAGGCCTTGGAAAGAAAGCCGGTTCGCGCTCTTTCAAGGTAGCCGGAAAGACGGGTACTGCACAGATTGCCGAAGGCGGTGGCTACAAGAGCGGTGTCATGAAATACTGGCTGTCTTTTGCTGGTTTCTTCCCTGCAGACAAACCCCTCTATAGTTGCATTGTCTGTATCAAGAAATCGGGTCTGCCTGCATCAGGTGGCGGCATGAGCGGCGTGGTATTCCATCATATTTCCGAAGGCGTCATGGCACGATACCTGAAGTTAAACGTAGAAGATGCCCACGACACCACATCTATCGTTGTTCCTGACGTTAAGAATGGTGATTTGATGGCTGCCAACACGGTACTCAATCAGTTAGGAGTGAAGATTAGCGGTGGCTGGAACGGACAGGTGGCAACAGGACAACCCATTTGGGGCAACATCACTACCAACAGAAGTGGCGTAACCATGACACCGACAAAGGTTGCCAACAACATCATGCCGAACGTTATCGGCATGGGGGCACGTGACGCCGTCTATCTGCTGGAAAGCAAAGGCGTAAGGGTTAAACTCAACGGACGAGGCAAGGTCACTGCACAAAGTCTCTCCTATGGACATGCCATCAGCCCAGGTTGTACATGCACGCTGACATTAAACTAACAACAAACTCACATATATAATAAGGTATTGCACAATGAAACTAAGCGAACTACTCAAGAACATCAAGACCATTGACATTCAAGGGGATGCCGATGCAGACATCACGGGTGTGAACATAGACTCACGTCGCATAGAGAAAGGACATCTGTTTGTTGCCATCAAAGGCACCCAGACTGATGGCCACAAGTTCATTCCCAAGGCATTGGAATTAGGAACAAGAGCCGTGCTTTGCGAGGACCTGCCTGAAGAACGGCACGAGAATGTCACCTATGTGCAAGTGGAATCGACGGAAAGTGCTGTCGGTCCTGTTGCCACATTGTTCTACGGTGACCCTTCAAGCAAGCTGAAATTGGTTGGTGTCACCGGAACCAACGGAAAAACGACCATCGCCACCTTATTATATAATATGTTCCGTAAGTTCGGACACAAGTGTGGTTTGCTCTCAACTGTCTGCAACTACATTGAAGACGAGGTCATACCGGCTGATCACACCACACCGGACCCCATAGAACTGAACCAATTATTGGCGCGCATGGTGGATGCTGGCTGCGAATATGCCTTCATGGAGTGCTCGAGCCACGCCATCCAGCAGCAACGCATCGGCGGACTAAAGTTTGCCGGTGGTCTCTTCACAAATCTAACACGTGACCATTTAGACTACCATAAGACTTTCGAGAACTATCGCGATGCAAAGAAAATGTTCTTTGACGGATTAGACAAAGACGCCTTTGCCATTACCAATGCCGATGATAAGAACGGCATGTTCATGGTGCAGAACTGCAAAGCAAAGGTGAAGACCTATTCCACACGTGCGATAGCAGACTTCAAGGCACGTATCATTGAATGTCATTTCGAGGGCATGTACTTGGAGATTGACGGTCATGAGGTGGGCGTTCAATTCATTGGCAAATTCAATGTCAGCAACCTGCTGGCCGTCTATGGCGCTGCTTTCATGTTAGGCAAACAGCCTGAGGACATCCTCGTCGTCATGAGTACGCTGAAGAGTGTCAGCGGACGTTTGGAACCAGTACGCTCACCCGAAGGGATAACAGCCATTGTTGACTACGCCCACACACCTGATGCGCTGGAAAACGTACTGAATGCCATCCATGAGGTATTAGACGGAAAAGGCGGGCAAATCATCACCGTTTGTGGAGCCGGCGGAAACCGTGACAAAGGCAAACGTCCCCTAATGGCCCAAGAGGCAGTAAAACAGAGCGACAAGGTCATCATCACCAGCGACAATCCGCGATTCGAAGACCCACAGGACATCATCAATGACATGCTGGCAGGTCTCAATGCGCAGCAGATGAAGAAAGTCTTGAGTATTGCCGACCGTCGTGAAGCCATCCGCACGGCTGTCATGCTGGCACAGAAAGGAGACGTTATCCTCATTGCAGGCAAGGGGCATGAAGACTATCAGGAAATCAAAGGCGTGAAGCACCACTTCGACGACAAAGAAGTAGTACGCGAAATCTTTGGTGAAGCATAAATCGAAAATAAGTAAATCGTAAATCACACAAGATGTTATACTATCTGTTCAGATTCTTAGAAGACTACAACATACCAGGTTCTCATATCTGGAGTTACATATCGTTCCGTGCGCTGTTAGCCCTTATCCTATCACTGATGATTTCAGCATGGTTCGGCGAGAAGTTCATTAAATGGATGAAGCGCCGTAACATCTCCGAGACAGCCCGCGACGTAAGCATCGACCCGTTCGGCATTGAGAAGAAAGGCGTGCCTACCATGGGAGGTATTATCATCATGGTTGCCATCTTGGTACCCGTCATCTTGCTTGGTCGTATGCGCAATACCTACCTTCTGCTGATGATCGGCACAACCGTCTGGCTGGGATTCCTCGGTTTTTTGGATGATTACATCAAAATTTTCCGTCAGAAAAAGGACGGACTGAAGGGTAAATATAAGATCGTTGGTCAGATAAGCATAGGTTTCATCGTAGGATTGGTTCTCTGGCTCAGTCCCGATGCCGTGGTAAGAGAGAACATCTCAGTTCCGCAACATAATCAGGAAATAGTGATAAAGCACAATTCCGAAGCCGTTAAATCATTGCAGACAACCATTCCATTTATTAAAAACCACAATCTGAACTATTCGGATGTAATGTCGTTTTGTGGCAAGCACAAGGTGGCCGCAGGATGGATTCTGTTTGTAATCATGACCATTATCGTCGTGACAGCCGTCTCTAACGGTGCCAACTTGAATGACGGAATGGACGGCATGTGTGCCGGTAACTCTGCCATCATTGGTGTTGCACTGGTTATCCTAACATACGTCTCTGCACACATCGGTTATGCTGCCTATTTTGACATCATGTATATACCAGGGTCTCAAGAACTGGTAGTCTTTCTCGCAGCATTTATCGGGGCTATGATTGGTTTCCTGTGGTACAATGCCTACCCCGCCCAAGTTTTTATGGGCGACACCGGCTCCCTGATGATTGGCGGCATCATCGGTGTTTGTGCGGTCATCATTCACAAGGAACTGCTGTTGCCCATCCTGTGCGGCATTTTCTTTATTGAAAGTCTGAGTGTCATCATCCAGACACAGTGGTTTAAACTGATGAAGAAAAAGGGAAAGCGCGTCCGCGTGTTCAGGGCCACACCCATCCACGACACATTCCGTAGGCTTGACTCACAACTGGACGCAACGAGTACCTATCTGCTGAAGGGCTGGCCCCACCGTCCATTCCATGAGTCAAAAATAACCATACGTTTCTGGATTACAACCATCATATTAGCAGCATTAACAATAATAACATTGAAAATAAGATGAGCAAGATTACGATATTAGGTGCTGGCGAAAGCGGTGCAGGTGCAGCCGTTCTTGCCAAGAAAGAAGGTTTCGACGTGTTTGTATCGGACATGTCCAAGATTCACGACAAATACAAGAAGTTGCTTGACGACCACCAAATTGAGTGGGAAGAAGGCCAACACACGGAGTCACGTATCCTCGATGCCGACGAGATCATCAAAAGTCCTGGCATTCCCGAAACTGCTCCCATGGTGACAAAAGCCAAGGAACGCGGCATAGGAATCATCAGTGAGATAGAGTTTGCAGGTCGCTATACCGACTCAAAGATGATCTGTATCACGGGTTCTAACGGAAAGACAACCACCACCAGCCTTATTTACCACATTTTCAAGGCGGCAGGTTACGATGCAGGTTTGGCGGGAAACATTGGCAACTCGCTGGCACTACAGGTAGCAGAGGATCCACATGAGTACTACATCATTGAGTTATCGTCATTTCAACTCGACAACATGTACGATTTCCGTGCCAACATTGCCATCCTGTTGAACATAACGCCCGATCACCTGGACCGATACGACAACTGCATGCAGAACTATATTGATGCGAAGATGCGTATTATACAGAACCAGACACCAAAAGACGCTTTCATCTATTGGAATGATGACCCCATCATCAAAGCCGAGTTGGAGAAATACGACATCAAAGCTATTCAGTATCCATTCTCCGAGTTGAAGGAGAAGGGTTCCATCGGTTACATCGAAGCTGGCCAATATACCATTGAGGAGCCGATGCCCTTCAACATGGAACAGGAAGAACTGAGTCTTACAGGTAAGCACAATATTTACAACTCGCTGGCTGCAGGAATCGCTACCAATATAGCCGGTATCAAAAAAGAAATCATCCGTAAGAGCCTTAGTGATTTCCCCGGTGTGGAGCACCGCCTGGAAAAGGTTTGCACCGTACGTGGCGTACAGTATGTCAACGATTCGAAGGCCACGAACGTCGATGCCTGCTGGTATGCGTTAGAGTCCATGAAGACCAAAGTCGTACTCATTATCGGTGGAAAAGACAAGGGCAACGACTATGAACCCATCAAACCGCTGGTTAGGGAGAAATGCTCAGCGCTCGTCTATCTTGGAGCTGACAACCAGAAGCTACATGAAAACTTCGACAGCATGGGTATTCCTGTACGTGACACCCACAGCATGAAAGCGTGTATGGAAGCCTGCTACGAACTGGCTCAGCCAGGCGAGACGGTATTGCTGTCACCCTGCTGTGCATCGTTCGACCTGTTCAAGAACATGGAGGATCGTGGTGAGCAATTCAAGGAACTTGCCCGTAATCTCTGAATCGGAAATCGTCAATTCGTAAATCGTAAATAAACACAAGGTGAACAAAAAAATAGGCAACATATTTAAAGGCGACAAGGTCATTTGGATGGTATTCTTTTTCCTCTGTATGATCAGTATTGTTGAGGTATTCTCTGCTTCATCAGGACTGACTTACAAGAGTCAGGACTTCATATCGCCCATCCTGAAGCACACGGGGACTATCGCCATGGGACTTTTCATCGCCGTGGTTACCCTAAACATCCCATGTAAATACTTCAAACTGATGACCCCTTTCCTGCTACTGATATCCTTTGCCACCTTACTATGGGTATTGGCTGGCGGCGAGACAATTAATGGTGCCAACCGTGTCATAGAAATACCTGGATTTACATTCCAGCCCTCTGAAATTGCCAAAGGGTCCATGATACTTGCTGAAGCCCAGATACTTAGTGCCATGCAGCGTGAGAGTGGAGCCGACAAGGACGCTTTTAAGTATATCCTATGGATAGCTATGCCCATGGTATTCCTGATTGGTCTTGAGAACCTGTCCACAGCAGCCATGCTGTTTGGTGTTGTGATTATCATGATGTTCATCGGACGTGTTTCCTACAAACAGATTGGCAAGCTGGCTGCTGGAATAGTGGGGCTGGCTGTAGCAGGTCTGCTATTTATCATGTTGGTAGGCCATGCGGAAACACCAGAGGAAGCTAAACTAATCAAGACAGAATCTGTAGCTGAACAGCCGCAGAAGAAGGGAACAATAGAGAAACTGTTTCACCGAGCCGACACTTGGAAAGGCCGTATTCTGAATTTCGGGAAGGGAGAGGTGTCTCCCTTAGAATATGACCTTGACAAGGATGCACAAGTGGCGCATGCTAACATCGCCATTGTTTCAAGCGGCATTATCGGCAAGGGACCGGGTAAATCCGTTGAGCGCGACTTTCTGTCTCAAGCCTTTTCCGACTTCATCTATGCCATTATCGTTGAGGAGTTAGGAATACTCGGCGCAGCCTTTGTCGTACTCCTGTATATCATATTGCTCTATCGCTGTGCCAGAATTGCCAGCCGATGTGAAAACAATTTCCCTGCCCTGCTCGTCATGGGGTTAGGACTACTGCTTGTCATACAAGCCATTTTCAATATGATGGTAGCTGTAGGATTGGCTCCCGTAACTGGTCAGCCTCTACCACTTATCTCGAAAGGTGGCACATCAACCATCATCAATTGCGCCTACATTGGTGCCATACTGAGTGTCAGCCGATCGGCAAAAGTAAGAAGTGAGAAAAAAGAGAGGCTAAAATTAGTAGAAACGGAAGAAAATTTGTAATTTTGCAACCACATATATAATTATGAGTGAGAAGTTAAGAGTCATCATTAGTGGAGGCGGTACAGGAGGTCACATATTTCCTGCTATTTCTATTGCAAATGCCATCCGTTCAAAGCAGCCTGACGCTGAAATCATGTTTGTCGGAGCTCTTGGACGCATGGAGATGCAACGTGTACCGGCTGCTGGTTACGAGATAAAAGGTCTGCCCATTTGTGGTTTTGACCGCAAGAACCTGTTGAGGAACATTAAGGTTCTATATAAGATTTGGAAGAGCCAGCGTATGGCCAAACAAATCATTAAACAGTTCCGTCCAATGGTTGCAGTGGGAGTTGGCGGCTACGCCAGTGGTCCGACCTTAAACAAGGCTGCGGCCATGGGAATACCCTGTCTTATTCAAGAACAGAATAGCTATGCTGGCGTAACCAATAAGCTATTGGCCAAAAAAGCAGAGAAAATCTGCGTGGCTTACGATGGGATGGAACGTTTCTTCCCTGCTGAAAAGATTATCAAGACCGGGAATCCCGTACGGCAGAATCTGCTGGAAACGACCATCTCACATGAAGAAGCAATACGTTCCTTTGGTCTGAACCCGCAGAAAAAAGTCATTCTGCTGGTTGGTGGCAGTTTGGGAGCCCGTACCATCAACGAGAGTGTCATGCAACATCTGGACCTTATCAAAAGTACAGACGTCCAGTTTGTATGGCAAACAGGAAAATACTACAATGCCTCCATCATGGAGCAACTGAAAGTCAAAGGTCAGCCGGAAAACCTGGTAGTTACCGATTTCATCAGTGACATGGGAGCAGCATACAAAGCTGCAGACTTAGTTATCAGCCGGGCAGGAGCCAGTAGTATTTCTGAATTCTGCCTTATTGGCAAACCCGTTATCCTCGTGCCCAGTCCCAATGTAGCAGAAGACCACCAAACCAAGAACGCCCTGGCACTGGCCAACGTTGACGCAGCACTATACGTCAAAGATGCTGATGCCCCGGCACAACTATTGGACCTGGCTATCAAGACGGTTAATGACGAGCAAAAGCTTGCCTCTCTACGTACAAACATATTGAAACTGGCATTGCCTGATTCTGCAGACATTATTGCCAATGAAGTCCTAAAATTAGCACAATGGAAATAAAAGATATTCAATCTGTATATTTTGTAGGTGCTGGTGGCATTGGTATGAGTGCCATCGCCCGATATTTCATCAACCGCGGTATGGTAGTTGCCGGTTATGACAAGACACCCAGCGACCTCACACGGCAGTTGGAGAAGGAAGGTATGTTAATCCATTACAAAGAGGATGTCAACGAAATTCCACAAGCATGCCGCCAACCAAAGTCGTGCATGGTTATCTATACGCCGGCTATTCCAGAAGACCACAAAGAACTGCAATTCTTCCGTAATAATGGTTTTGAAATACAGAAGCGTGCACAGATTTTAGGCACATTGACCAGGCAACACAAAGGACTCTGCGTAGCAGGTACACATGGAAAGACCACAACTTCTACCATGTGCGCCCACATCATGCACCAAAGCCATTTAGACTGTAACGCATTCTTAGGCGGCATTTCAAAGAACTATGGCACCAACTACATTCTGAGCAAGTCAGAATATGTAGTTATTGAAGCGGATGAATTTGACCGCTCGTTCCACTGGCTGCGGCCATGGATAAGCGTCATCACGGCAACCGACCCCGACCATCTGGACATCTATGGTACCAAGGAAGCCTATCTTGAGAGTTTCCGTCACTATACAGAACTCATCCAACCTGGCGGAGCACTCATTGTTCACCGCGGGCTAGAGATGCAGGAGCATTTGCAGGAAGGAGTACACCGTTATGACTATGCTCTCGACGAAGGTGATTTCCATGCCGAAAATATTAAGATAGATAACGGAGCGATTACATTCGACTTCATCTCCCCTATCGAGAATATACCAAATATCGAGCTTGGACAACCTGTCCCCATCAATATAGAGAATGCCATCGCTGCCATGGCCATGGCACAGTTGGTCGGCTGCAACGCAGAGGAACTGCAATACGGCATGCGGACATTTAGTGGTGTTGACCGCCGCTTTGATTTCAAAATTAAGACCGACAAATTAGTGTTCCTAAGCGACTATGCCCACCATCCAAAGGAAATATTCCAAAGTGCTCGCAGCATCCGCGAACTCTATCGGAACCGAAAGATCACTGCAATCTTTCAGCCACATCTATATACCCGTACCCGCGACTTCTATAAGGAGTTTGCCGATGCGTTGAGTCAATTAGACGAGGTCATACTGACAAACATCTATCCTGCACGCGAGGAGCCTATTCCCGGTGTTACGTCACAACTTATATACGACAACCTTGCTACTGGTGTCAAAAAGCAGATGATTCAGAAGGACGAAGTACTCGACCTCATCAAAAGTCGCGAATTCGACGTCCTCATCATTCTCGGAGCAGGCGATCTTGACAACTATGTGCCGGAAATCACAAAACTGTTAAACAACAAATTGTAAATTAGTAATTCGTAAATAGTCAAATTGTAAACAATCCCATGGTGTCCATCAACTGGAGAAAAACTGCTGTCGTCATATTGGATATTGTCATTGCGGCATATCTGGTATTAGCCATCACCGCGTTCAACAAACCCGATGAGCTTTCAACAGTATGCTCGGAAGTAAAGATTGACATCCAACACGAGATTACCGAAGGATTCCTGACAGCGGAAGAAGTCAAGAAGTATCTGGAGTACAACAAGGTGTACCCTCTGGCTAAACCTGTCAACGAGATTGACACCCGCAAAATTGAGGACGTGTTACGCCAGAGTCCCTTCGTAGAAACCGCGGAATGCTACAAGACGCAGGGCGGAAATATCTGCATCACTCTGAAGCAAAAGACGCCGATACTTCGAGTGAAAGCAGAAAACGGTGATGACTATTATATTGACAACCATGGTTCGCTGATGAGCAATATCCGTTACCCCAGCAACCTCATCGTTGCAACAGGACGTATTAGCCATCAATACGCCCAAAAGGTACTGGCACCCATAGGCAACCAACTTATCAACAACAAATTCTGGCAAAGTCAGATAGAACAAATCAACGTACTGGCAGACGGCAGCATCGAGATTGTCCCCCGCGTCGGTGAGCATATTATCTATTTGGGGCGTCCAATTAATATGGAGAACAAGCTCACTCGTCTGGAAAAATTCTACCGGTACGGACTAAGCAAGGCCGGATGGAATAAGTATTCCTACATCAGTCTCGAATTTGACAACCAAATTATCTGTAAGAAATCCAAGAAGTAAAAAAGGTAAAAACAAAAGCAATATATATATGGCAGCAAATGATTTAATCGTAGCTATTGAACTCGGTTCATCCAAGATGACCGGAATTGCGGGAAAAAAGAATCTCGATGGCAGCATACAGGTGCTTGCCGTGGTCAAAGAAAACTCGTCTTCATTCATCCGAAAGGGTGCGGTCTATAATATTGAGAAGACCGCACAATGCCTTACTAACATTGTCAAGAAGTTGACTAACCAACTGAAGAAAGAGGTTACACAGGTATATGTCGGTATTGGCGGACAGTCCATTCGTAGTGTACGCAATGTCATCACAAAGGAACTTCCCGCCGACACGTTGGTAACTCAAGATATGATGATTGAGCTGATGGATGCCAACCGCAACATGCAATATCCTGATCAGGAGATTCTTGACGTTGCCGTACAGGAATTTAAAGTAGATTCACAGTACCAGATTGAGCCTGTGGGTATCCAATGCTCACGATTAGAAGGTAATTTCCTGAACATTCTGCAGCGCAAGTCATTCTACAAGAGCCTCAACAGCTGTTTCGAAATGGCCGAGATAGGCATAGCAGAGCTTTATTTGGCTCCATTGGCACTGGCCGAGAGCGTACTGTCCGAATCGGAGAAACGCTCAGGTTGCGCCTTGGTTGACATTGGTGCCGATACCACAACAGTTTCGGTCTATTACAAGAACATCATGCGCCATTTGGCCGTTATTCCACTTGGCTCCAACAACATCACCAAGGACATAGCCTCCCTGCAGATGGAAGAACAGGATGCAGAGAAAATGAAGTTGAAATATGGTTGTGCCTATACTGACAACAATGAAATTGACAACAACATGAAATACTCTATTGATGCAGAGCGTCAGGTGGAGAGCCGAAAGTTCATTGAGATTGTCGAGGGACGCCTGGAGGAAATCATTGAGAACGTATGGTACCAGATTCCCAACGACTACTATGACAAGTTGCTGGGTGGCATCATCATCACTGGTGGCGGTTCCAACATGAAGGACATTGAAAAGGCATTCCGTAACCACACCCATATTGACAAGATACGAATTGCCAAGTTCGTCACACAGACCATCACCTCCAACATTCCAGACATTAATGCCAAGAACGGAACCATGAACACCGTACTTGGACTTTTGGCTAAGGGTGACATCAACTGCGTAGGCAGCGACATTGATCCCAACGCCGACCTCTTTTCCATCAGACAGTCCGGAACCATCAATCAGGTAGAACCACGCAAGGCACGCGGCGTAGCAGAGATAGAGGCTGGTGTGATTCGCACTGAACGCGAAAAACAGCTGGCCGAGGAAGAAGCCCGCAAGAAGAAGGAAGAAGAAGACCGCATAGCACGTGAGAAGGCTGAGGAAGAAGCCCGCGAGCAGGCTCGTATCAAGAAAGAGAACAGCTTCTGGAACAAAGCCTTTAAGGGTATCAAGAAGTTTGGCCGAACCATGATAGAGGAAGAAGAATAAAGAGAGAAAAGAAAATAGTTAAAAAGGAATAAAAGCAAAAGATTATGGCAGATTATCCAAATATAGACCTCCTGAACTTCGGTGAGCCCGAAAAGGAGAACAGCATCATCAAGGTGATTGGTGTTGGCGGTGGCGGCGGCAATGCCGTTAACCATATGTACCGCGAAGGCATACACGACGTAACATTCGTACTCTGCAATACTGACAATCAAGCCCTTAATGACTCCCCAGTACCCGTACACCTGCAATTGGGCAAGGAAGGCCTGGGTGCTGGAAACAAGCCGGAACGTGCCCGTGCTGCCGCAGAGGAAAGTCTTGAAGACATTAAAAGCATGTTGAACGACGGAACTCGTATGGCATTCATCACTGCTGGTATGGGAGGCGGTACCGGTACCGGAGCGGCTCCCGTTATTGCCCGTGTCTCTAAGGAGATGGGCATTTTGACTGTCGGTATCGTCACCATTCCCTTCCGTTTTGAAGGCGACCGTAAGATTGACCAAGCACTTGATGGCGTTGAGGAAATGTCGAAGCATGTTGATGCACTTCTTGTCATCAACAATGAACGCCTGCGCGAAATATATCCAGAGCTTACTGTACTTGATGCCTTCGGCAAAGCAGACGACACGCTGTCAGTAGCAGCCAAGTCTATTGCAGAAATCATTACCGTACACGGTCTTATCAACCTTGACTTCAACGACGTAAAAACCGTCCTCAAGGATGGAGGTGTTGCAATCATGTCAACTGGTTATGGTGAAGGTGAAGGACGCGTAAAAAAGGCCATCGATGATGCCCTGAACTCGCCTCTGCTGAATGACAACGATGTATTCAACTCGAAGAAGATTCTGCTGAGCATCTCGTTTGCCGGCAATAAGGACGGTACGGGCTCATTGATGATGGAGGAGATGAACGATGTCAACGATTTCATGGCGAAGTTCGGCGACTTTGAAATCAAATGGGGCTTGGCTACTGATCCCGAGTTGGGCAAGAAAGTAAAGGTGACTATCCTGGCAACAGGCTTTGGGATTAACAACGTTGACGGCATGAACACTCACCTGAAGAAGCACTCTCAGGAAGAGGCCAATCGTTTGGCTGAGGAGCAGGAGCGTGCAGCAAAGCGTGAGGACCGCCGCCAGCAGTTCTATGGTGACCCGGGCAACAACCGTCGTTACAAGCGTCGTCCACACATCTATCTGTTCCGACCAGAAGACTTGGACAACGATGATGTAATCTCTGCCGTCGAGTCAACACCGACTTACAAACGTACCCGCGAGATTTTAGACAGCATCAACAGCCAGACGCAAGATAACGGAGCTGATAACGGGAACAGCACCGACAATGATGCGGAGCCTATTCAGGGTACCATCAAATTTGCATAAGCGCTTATCTACCATTATCATAAAAACAGCCGGAAGCAACGTTGCCTCCGGCTGTTTTTTTCTATACATGTAAATCAAACATGAAACGGACACCCTTTGTGAAACCACTGTCAATATCAAGATCGCCATTCATCTTGAGTGCCATCTGTTTACAAATGGGGAGTCCGAGTCCGTCACCCTCAGTCAAATCATGTAACTCACGGAAGGGCTTGAAGACCTCTTCCTGTTCCTCTTCCGGAATCACTGCCCCCGTATTGGATATTACATACTGATAAGCACGCGGACTACGTTTCTTGAAATCAAGCCAGATACGACCGCCCTCCGGGGTATATTCCGCAGCATTGTTCAACAGGTGAAGCAGTATATGAGAGACATACTCCTTATTAATATTGACGTTCATCTTCGGGACATTCACAGTCAGCGTAACGTCCTTCTTAACTTTGTCTCTAATCTGGTCAACCAATTCTTCGCTGAACTGCTGTATCGGTGTCTCCTCAAATTCCACCTCTGATGCATCGGTATTCTCCAATTGAGAAAGTGTCTGAATGTGACTGGAGAAGTCCAGAAGAGCCTTCACTTCCGGCACACGACTATCCAGTTTCTTGAATGTCGGCTCCAGCTGTGCAGCAATATTACTGATGAACTTCGCTTTCAGGGCATTGCTCTCATTGGCCAGCTTAATGGTCTTTTTCTGTTTACGTGTCAGCAACATATAGCGCATCAACACCATAGCGACAGCTATCAAACCGGCAGCCAAAGCCACTGCAAGAATAATCAAGCCGACAATCGTTGCCCAGCGAGCAGTCAGAGAACTATCCTTATCGGCAATGGTAGCCTCATGGTCAGCTATCTGTTTCTTCAGGTCGGCTATCTCGTCAGCATGCTTCATCGCATTTGCAGAATCCTTCCACGCTATATAGTTGCTATATGACTGTGCCACCAAACTGGCATTATTACTTTTCCTTCCATTGGAAATCAATGTCTGATACACCTCGTCAACCTTGTCATAGTCCTTGCTGGCCGTCAACTTGGCTGCCATCTCCTTGAATACCGCATTACCTTTCTCATTCAGTCCAAACGTATAATAATAGATGGCCTTGTTATAAAGCAAATCGTTTTTGACAGCCTCATCACCAGACTGATTGGCCAACGTCTCCAATCGTCCGAGTTGTTCCTTGGCACTCTCTACCTTTCTCATCTTCATGTACATCTGCAGACGCTCCTTCGTGGTCAAATAGTAGAGCCCTGCCTTGTCACTGGCATTCAATTTAGACCCAGCAATGGTAGCCTCTATGCGATGTAGCAGTTCGAAAGCCTCATGATAAAGGTTCTCCTTATAATATAAAGAGGTGGCCTTGACTCCGCTTTCCACACTCTTACGCGTTTCACCCTTACTGGCGTAGTCTTTATAAGCCTGAAGATGCGATGAACGGGAATTTGCAACATCCTGTGCAATGACAGAGCCACAGCACATGAATAAACTCAAAAGTAAGATACAGATCTTTTGATTCATAATTAACACATAAATTGATTTACGAGTGCAAAAATACATAATTATTTATTTCTTACCAACTTTTTCGTCTAATTTTTCTCACACAAACAGTTCCTGCAACACTGCCAGGGACTTCATCTCCGGAAAGCCGGAAAGGTGTAGTCCGTAATAAGTCAGTATGATAGACAGACAGCGGTTGCGGTCAATCCTGTTTATTCGGAAAAGGTGCATGGTCTGATAATCCATACGCATCAGTATTCGCATTTTCGAGGCTTCTTCCGGATTCAGAAAATCCTGATGCAATGGTGGCTCGTTGCAGAAAGTACCAGCCCGGAGGTCGAAAAAGGCCCCAGACGAATAATGTTCCATATTGGGATAGAACCCCAGGAAACGTGACAAATGCATTAGAAAGGTCAGATGGAAGTTGGCATAGCCGTCAACGGCTGCATCCAGCCACATAAGTCCATGTTTCATGTAGTCGTACAACTGCTCATCTGCCTGTTGCTCGCTACGTAACGCATGGTAGAGGAACTCCGAAACAAACAGCGCTATCGCCATCTTCTGTGGCAACAAAGGTATGGTACGGTACGGGCTGAGCATCCGGGCATCACGCACTTTCTGCAACTGCACGTTCGTCCTCACATCACACTCCACATCAATCAAACTCAGTGGCTGGAATAGTTGCTTCTTCACTTTTCCCTTATTAGTTCTCGGGATGCTTATAATACATGAAAGAAGTCCCAACTTACGGGTGAACAGATTGACAATCATTCTGCTCTCCCCATACTTCAGGGTATGTACGACAATGGCTTCCGTCTTCACTAACATCTCGATGCAAAATTACAAAAAAGAATGGAAGAAAAAAGAATTAAGGAGCAAAGAAAAAGCAATACTTTCATAAAAAACGTTAAATAAGGGCGACTCGGAGCATTTTCTCTTTTCTCATTTCTCATTTCTCATTTTTTATCCTTACCTTTGCACCCGCTTTTGACGGTCCCTTCGTCTATCGGTTAGGACGAGAGATTTTCATTCTCTAAAGAGGAGTTCGACTCTCCTAGGGACTACCACTTTAAATTTGCCATCTGCGTAGTGATGCGCTATCCACGTCATGCCAGACAACGAGAAACGGTGGCAGAGAGCCGGAAGGCTTGCCGGGGCAGCAGAAGCATAAGACCCGTAGGCTTTGAAGATTAACAATTAAACATTAACAATTAAACATTCAAAAAAATGGCAAACCACAAATCATCTCTTAAGAGAATCCGTCAGGACAAGAAACGTGCCCTGCACAATCACTATTACGCAAAGACCATGCGCAACGCTGTTCGCAAGCTGCGCGCCATGACCGACAAGGACGAGGCAACCAAGCTGTATCCTTCAGTACAGAAGATGCTTGACAAGCTGGCCAAGACCAACATCATCCACAAGAACAAGGCAGCCAACATCAAGTCAAGCCTTTGCAAGCACATTAATCAATTGGGATAAATTCAAACAGAATCTTATATGAAAGTCGCAATTCCTGACATGGAATTGCGACTTTTTTTGTGTACATCACCTGTTCAAACACCACCTTTTTAGAGTTTTATTCTTTCAGAAGCTTCCTCTTGGACGCTACTCGGAAATATTTTCCTTAAAAATAAGATTTGTAGTTATATTTTCCGAATATCCACAAAGATTTGGAAGATATCTCCAAAACCCATACCTTTGCACCCAGATTCAAACAACAAACAATTAAAAAGAAAAAGACTATGAGTACAAAGAAGAATTATCGTTTTGAGACCCTCCAACTCCATGTAGGCCAGGAACAGGCAGACCCCGCAACCGATGCACGTGCCGTGCCCATCTACCAGACCACCAGCTATGTGTTTCACAACTCACAGCATGCCGCCGACCGTTTCGGACTTCGCGACGCAGGAAACATCTACGGTCGTCTGACCAACTCCACGCAGGGTGTTTTCGAAGACCGCGTAGCAGCCCTCGAAGGCGGCGTAGCAGGTCTTGCCGTAGCCAGCGGTGCAGCTGCCATCACCTACGCACTCCAGAACATTGTGCAGGCCGGTGACCATATTGTTGCTGCCGACAACCTCTATGGCGGTTCCTACAATCTGATTACGCACACCCTTTCTACCCAGGGCATCACCAACACCATCATCAACGTCAACGACCTCGAGGCCCTCGAAGCAGCTATCAAGCCCAACACAAAAGTAGTATATGCCGAGACCTTTGGCAACCCCAACAGCGACGTGCTCGACATTGAAGGAGTGGCAGCCGTAGCCCACAAGCATGGCATTCCCCTCATTGTGGACAACACCTTCGGCACCCCGTACCTGATTCGCCCCTTGGAACATGGCGCAGACATCGTAGTTCACTCTGCAACAAAATTCCTCGGCGGTCACGGCAGCAGCCTCGGCGGTGTCATCGTCGATGGCGGCAAGTTCGACTGGACAGCCAATCGCGACAAGTTCCCGACACTCGCCCAGCCAGACCCGTCGTACCATGGTATTGTATTTGCCGATGCCGTAGGTGCAGCCGCTTATGTCACCCGCATCCGTGCCGTCATCCTGCGCGACACCGGCGCTACCATTTCGCCATTCAACGCATTCATTCTATTGCAAGGCGTGGAGACACTGAGCCTACGTGTAGAGCGTCACGTGGCCAACACGTTAAAAGTAATCGACTTCCTGAAAAACCACCCCAAGGTGGCAAAGGTAAACCACCCTGCCCTGGAGAGCCACCACGACCACGCCTTATACAACAAATACTTCCCCAATGGCGGCGGTTCCATCTTCACGTTCGAGATCAAGGGCGGACAGGAAGAGGCATGGAAGTTCATCGACGCCCTTCAGATTTTCTCACTTCTGGCCAATGTTGCCGATGTAAAGAGTCTGGTGATTCACCCCTACACCACCACCCACTCCCAACTGTCACCCGAGGAACTGGCTGAGCAGAACATCACACCATCGACCATCCGCCTGAGTATCGGAACAGAGCATATAGACGACATCATCGACGACCTCTCACAGGCACTTGAACAGGTCTAACCAACTGATTCACAGCCCGTCCATCTACCGCATACCAAACGTTTGGTATATGAAATGCCATACAAATGTGATTGTGGTATTCGGAAAAAAGCAGTACCTTTGCATCGTGGTTATTTAATCACAGTAATTAGAATTATATTCAAACATTAAATAAGGTAAGGATTATGACAAAGATTGCAAAACAGCTGACCGAGCTCGTCGGCAACACCCCACTTCTTGAGCTCAACAAATATTCACAGGCAAATGGGCTCGAGAGCCCCGTTATTGCGAAAGTAGAGTTTTTCAACCCCGGTGGCAGCGTGAAGGATCGTATAGCACTGGCTATGATTGAGGATGCAGAGCAGAAAGGCATCCTGAAACCAGGGGCAACCATCATCGAACCCACCAGCGGAAATACAGGTGTAGGACTGGCACTGGTATCTGCCGTCAAAGGCTACCACCTAATCCTTACCATGCCTGAAACCATGAGTGTAGAACGCCGCAACCTTGTGAAAGCCTACGGCGCCGAGGTTCGCCTCACTTCTGGCAAAGACGGCATGCCAGGTGCCATCCGTGCTGCCGAAGAGCTCCGCGATGCCATCCCAGGCTCCGTCATCCTGCAACAGTTCGAGAACGCCGCCAACCCGGCAAAGCACTATGCCACCACGGGCCCGGAAATCTGGCGTGACACCGACGGCAAAGTTGACATCTTCGTCGGCGGTGTAGGCACCGGCGGCACTATCAGCGGCGTGGGCAAATACCTGAAGGAGCAGAATCCCGGTGTGAAGATTATTGCCGTGGAACCCAAATCATCACCCGTGCTCAATGGCGGGCAGAGCGGTCCTCACAAGATTCAGGGAATTGGCGCAGGTTTCATCCCCAAGACCTACGACGCCCAAGTGATTGACGAGGTATTCGACGTAGAGAACGACGATGCCATCCGCACTGGCCGTGAAGTAGCCCAGCAAGAGGGTCTGTTAGTAGGCATCAGCGCAGGCGCTGCCATCTATGCGGCCATTCAGGTTGCCAAACGTCCAGAGAACAAGGGGAAGAGGATTGTTGTTCTGTTGCCCGATACTGGCGAGCGTTACCTCTCTACCGTATTGTACGCTTTCGAGGATTACCCTCTATAATCAGCCATTGAACACTTCTTTTTACAAAGCGAAAGTCGTAACCACAGTTTTGTGGCTACGACTTTTCCTGTAATGGCGACTTTTTGTACTTTTTTAAGCAAATTTCTCATTTCACTTTTTTCATATCTCACGGGAAATTCGTACCTTTGCACCATTATTGCGAAACCATTTAAAATGACAGACGAACAAATGCAAGAAAACAACTATTCCGCGAGTAACATTCAAGTGCTCGAGGGACTTGAGGCCGTGCGCAAACGCCCGGCCATGTATATTGGAGACATCAGCGAAAAAGGTCTGCACCACTTGGTGAACGAGACGGTCGATAACTCTATCGACGAAGCCATGGCAGGCTACTGCACACACATCGAAGTAACCATTAATGAGGACAATTCCATAACCGTTCAGGACAATGGCCGCGGTATTCCCGTGGATGAGCATGAGAAGATGCACAAGTCAGCCCTTGAGGTTGTCATGACCGTGCTACATGCCGGTGGTAAGTTTGACAAGGGTTCCTACAAAGTATCCGGCGGTCTGCACGGTGTGGGTGTGAGCTGTGTCAACGCACTCTCCACACACATGATGTCACAGGTGTTCCGCAATGGACACATCTACCAGCAGGAGTACGAAAAGGGAAAGCCCCTCTACGATGTGAAGATAGTTGGCGACACCGACCGCACAGGTACACGCCAGCAGTTCTGGCCTGACGGCAGCATCTTCACCACTACAGAGTACAAATACGACATCATAGCCCGCCGTATGCGTGAACTGGCCTACTTGAATGCCGGCATCACCATCACGCTCAGCGATTTGCGTCCCGATGAGGAAGGCAACATACGCCAGCCCGAAGTGTTCCACGCCAAGGATGGTTTGAAGGAGTTTGTACGCTACGTTGACCGTCACCGCACGCACCTTGTCGATGACGTCATCTACCTGAAGACCGAGAAGCAAGGCATTCCCATTGAGGTCGCTGTGATGTACAACACAGACTACTCTGAGAATATCCACTCCTACGTCAACAACATCAACACCATCGAAGGCGGTACACATCTGGCAGGTTTCCGTGCTGCACTCACCCGTACCCTGAAGAAATACGCCGATACCGACCCGCAGATTTCCAAGCAGATAGAGAAGGCGAAGATTGAAATTGCCCCCGAGGACTTCCGCGAGGGACTGACTGCCGTCATCTCCATCAAAGTGGCAGAGCCCCAGTTCGAGGGACAGACGAAGACCAAGCTCGGCAACTCTGAGGTTGCCGGTGCCGTACAGCAGGCTGTAGGTGAGGCGCTGTCCAACTACCTGGAGGAGCACCCGAAGGAAGCCAAGATGATTTGCGACAAGGTGGTGCTGGCTGCTACAGCCCGAATCGCAGCCCGCAAAGCCCGTGAAAGCGTGCAGCGCAAGAACCCCATGACAGGCGGTGGACTGCCCGGTAAGTTGGCAGACTGCTCCAACAAAGACCCGAAGGACTGCGAGATATTCCTCGTCGAGGGAGACTCCGCCGGCGGCAGCGCCAAACAGGGACGCGACCGTCACTTCCAAGCCATCCTGCCGTTGCGCGGTAAGATTCTGAACGTTGAGAAGGTACAGTGGCACCGCGTGTTTGAGGCTGAGTCGGTCATGAACATCATCCAGTCCATCGGCGTGCGCTTCGGCGTAGAGGGCGAGGGCGACCGTGAGGCTAACATCGACAAACTTCGTTACGACAAGATTATCATCATGACCGACGCCGACGTCGATGGTTCTCACATCGACACGCTCATCATGACACTCTTCTACCGTTTCATGCCACAGGTTATCCAGGGCGGACATCTCTACATTGCCACGCCCCCGCTCTACAAGTGTACCTACAAGAAGTTCTCCGAGTACTGCTACACCGAGCAGCAGCGCCAGGCATTTATCGACAAATACGTGGCTGGTGACGAGAACGCCACAGCCCTGCACACGCAGCGCTACAAAGGTCTGGGTGAGATGAACCCCGAGCAGCTGTGGGAGACGACCATGAACCCCGAGAACCGTCTGCTGAAGCAGGTAACCATTGAGAACGCCGCTGAGGCCGACGAGATTTTCTCCATGCTGATGGGCGACGATGTGGAGCCACGCCGCGAGTTCATTGAGCAGAATGCTACCTACGCAAATATCGACGCATAGAGTATCCTCTCAAGTTGAGGAAACCACAAGGGGCCTGAACGTCATGCGTCCAGGCCCCTTATTATATACCTATTTAGCAGTTTCCCTTATAATCCGAATCGGTATCCAAGCGTCAGCCAGAAAGCGTTAGTACTCCAGTTCGGGTCAAGGTTCCCAATATTGCAGAGATCTGTCAGACCAATGTTATAACGCGCATCCAGCACAACGTTATAATATTCGTAAGACAAACCAACAGGAATGGAGAAATTCACCTTCTTGAACGCATTACTGACATCTTCGGAGGCACCAGCCACTTTCTCACTCGCACTAAGCACGACACCCAACTGCAAACCCGTTTTAACGGCAAGTCCTTTCACCAGGTAGAAATTCTCTACTGCCGTGAAATTTAGCAGGTTGAGCCGAAATGCCGGATCATCCTCAATATCGTATTTGCACCCTTCGTGGGAATACCACACCCCGACTGCCGTTGACAATCGCTGTATATAGTGGTAATCTACTTCAGCACCAGCCACGAAGCCTATCTTGCGCTTAGACTTTGCTACTTTCATGTCGTCACCATAGAAATTAGCATACCACAGGTCCATTCCCGACATATTCGACGAGTTAAAACCTACATGTGGCGTGACAGACCACGTTGGAGCCCAGTCAGTCTGGGCCGTTGCCGTAAAAGGCAAGAAAACAAAAAAGGAAAAGAGCAAAAGAGCCTTTACCGTCATCATTCTTTTCATCTGGTAATAATGTTTTTTTTGAAGAACGGCGACGTCTGTTTTTTATTGCACCCACGCACCACTATTTTTCTCCCTTCCATGTGATAAAATCCCCAAAAAATGAAAGAGATTTTAAAACTTTTGGCAATTCGGAAATAATGTCGTACCTTTGCACCTTAATTATATAGGAAAAAGAAGAAGACATGGCAGTAATTCTGCATATTGAGACGAGTACCAACGTATGCTCAGTAGCCGTTTCCGAAGACGGCCAGTGCATATTTGACCAGACGGAGCGAGGCGGCATGAGCCATGCCGAGAAGCTGGGCACGATGGTGGATGAAGCGCTGTCGTTTACCGACAATCACGCCATTCCTTTTGATGCCGTTGCCGTGAGTTGCGGTCCCGGTTCCTATACCGGCCTGCGCATTGGCGTATCAATGGCGAAAGGCGTCTGCTACGGTCGCGACCTGAAACTTATCAGCATACCGACATTGGAACTGCTGTGCGTGCCTCCCCTGTTGGGTGAGAAGATAGCTGATGAGGCATCCCTACTCTGCCCCATGCTCGACGCCCGCCGCATGGAGGTCTATGCCGGCCTTTACAGCCGCGCCCTGAAACCCGTTCGTCCCATTCAGGCCGACGTGGTCACTTCCGACACCTATCAGGAATGGCTTGACAAAGGCCCCGTTTATTTCTTCGGCAATGGCGCAGCAAAATGCATGGACGTCATCAACCACCCAAACGCCCGTCTGATAGAAGACGTTGAGCCGCTGGCCAAGTGGATGATGCCGCTGGCAGAGCGCCGCTTCCTCAACGGACAGTTTGAGGATGTGGCCTATTTCGAGCCGTTCTACCTGAAGGACTTTGTGGCAAAGCAGCCACGAAAGCTTTTGTAACCCGCTAATAAACAGTAAATCGAAAATAAGAAAATCGTAAATAAGTAAATCGAAAATAAGTAAATCGTAAATTTTACAACGTGAATATACAAGGATTAGACTACAACACCCAACGCGACAAACTGATTATGTCGGAATACGGCCGTGAGGTGCAGAAGATGGTGGAACACGCCGCTTCTCTCCCCACGAAGGAAGAGCGCCAGCTGGCTGCAGAGACCATTATCCACCTGATGGAGAGCAAGAACCCGCAAGTTCGCGAGAGTGCCGACTACGAGCAGACGCTGTGGGATCATCTCTATCTGATGAGCCACCGCGAACTGGACATCGACTGGCCGTTCGACGTGAGCGAGGCAGAGAAGATTCACAGCAAGCCGCAGCCCATGAAGCGAGCTGCAGGCAGCGTAGCGCAAAGCACGAAGTATCCGCGTCACTATGGTCAGCTGATTACCGAACTCTTTGAGAAACTAAAGCAGATGCCTGCTGGTGATGAGCGCGACGAACTGGTACGCCTGACAGCCAACCAGATGAAGCGTGACCTCACCATTTGGGGACATGGCTCCATAGACGACGAGAAGGTTGCCGACGACCTGGCGCGCTATACGGATGGCATCATCCAGATAGACCTCAACACCTTCCGCTTCGACCGCGGCAACGGTGCCGTCAACAACGAGGGAAAGCGTGCCAAGCGCAAGAAATAGCAAATCTGATAATCCCTAAATCGTAAATCCGTAAATCGTAAATCCGTAAATCGTAAATAACACAGGTGTCAGCATTCATCATCGAGGGCGGTCATCCGCTGAAGGGAACCATCATTCCGCAGGGCGCGAAAAACGAGGCCCTGCAAGTCATTTGTGCTACGCTGCTGACCAGCGAGCCCATCACCATTGAGAACATCCCCGACATTCGCGACGTCAACAACCTGATTCAGTTGTTGAAGGATATTGGTGTGAAGGTAGTAGTCAACGGACCCGGAGCCTTGACATTCCAGGCCTCCGACCTCAACCTCGCCTATCTGGAGAGTGATGAGTTCGTTCGGAAATGTGCCGCGCTGCGTGGCAGCGTCCTGATGATTGGTCCGCTGCTGGCCCGCATGGGCAAGGCCGTCATCACCAAACCCGGTGGTGACAAGATAGGGCGCCGTCGCCTTGACACTCACTTTCAGGGTTTCAAGGCCCTCGGTGCCAAGTTCCGCCATATTGAGGAACGTGGCGTTTACGAAATCTACGCCAAGAGCCAAAAGCAACAAGTCAGCGGCCTGAAAGGCACCTATATGCTCCTCGACGAGGCCTCTGTGACAGGCACCGCCAACATTGTCATGGCAGCTGTCTTTGCCGAAGGCACAACAACGATATACAATGCCGCCTGCGAACCCTACGTGCAGCAGCTCTGCCGCATGCTCAACGCCATGGGCGCCCACATCGAGGGCATTGGCAGCAACCTGCTGACCATCCAAGGTGTCCGTCAGTTGCACAGCACCACCCACCGCATCCTGCCCGACATGATTGAGGTCGGGTCGTTCATCGGCATGGCAGCCATGGTAGGCGACGGCATCCGCATCAAGGACGTGGCACTCCAGCACCTCGGCATCATTCCCGAAGCCTTCCGCCGCCTGGGTGTGAAGATGGAGGTGGAAGGCGACGACCTCATCATCCCCCGGCAGAAGCATTACGTGGTCGATTCGTTCATCGACGGTACCATCATGACACTGGCCGACGCCCCCTGGCCCGGTCTGACGCCCGACCTGCTGTCGGTGCTCATTGTGGTGGCCACACAGGCCCGAGGCTCGGTACTCATCCACCAGAAGATGTTCGAGAGCCGCCTGTTCTTCGTCGATAAACTCATCGACATGGGTGCCCAGATCATTCTCTGCGACCCCCACCGCGCCGTCATCGTAGGTCACGACCGCAAGCTGACACTCCGTGCCCAGCGCATGTCGAGCCCCGACATACGTGCCGGTATTGCCCTGCTCATTGCCGCCTTGAGTGCCAACGGCACCAGCCGCATTGACAACATAGAACAGATAGACCGTGGCTACGAGCACATTGAGGACCGCCTGAATGCGCTGGGAGCAAAGATTGTAAGGAGGAAGGAGTAAGCATTAAGCATTCATGATTCGCAAGGAAGACTGCTACAAGATAGGGCGCATCGGCAAGGCGCACGGTGTACGGGGCGAGCTATCGTTCCTGTTTACCGACGATGTCTTCGACCGTGCCGATGCCGACTACCTCATTCTGGAGGTTGACGGCATCCTGGTACCCTTCTTCATGGAGGAATACCGCTTCCGCAGCGACTCGCTGGCACTGGTGAAGTTCTGCGACATCGACACCCAGCAGCGAGCCTCCGAACTAACCAACTGCGACGTCTGGTTTCTCCGTTCCCTGACCCCCGACGACGAGGAGCCTACCCTCGCCGGTCTCGTAGGTTTTGAGATTGTCGAGGCTGGCACCGGCAAATCCGTAGGCCACATTGCCGCCATTGACGACACGACGGTCAACCTGCTCTTCGAACTGGAGGATGGCACGCTCATCCCCGCCAACGATGAGCTTATTACCGACATCGACACTTCCGGCAAAAGAATTACCATGAGCATCCCCGAGGGGCTCCTTGCTCTTTAGCAAAATAACCAATGAAGAAATGAAAAAGAAACAGATATGCATCCTCGGTTCCACCGGTTCCATCGGCACACAGGCCCTTCAGGTCATTGAAGAGCACTCCGACCTGTACGAAGTATATGCCCTGACGGCAAACAACCGTGTGGAACAGCTGGCCGAGCAGGCCCGTCGGTTCCGTCCCGCCGCCGTAGTCATTGCCAATGAGCAGCACTACGACCGGCTGAAGCAGTTGCTCGACGACCAGCCCGACATCAAGGTATATGCCGGCGCACAAGCCCTTGACGAGATTGTAGAGGCCGACCCCATCGACATGGTGCTTACCGCCATGGTGGGTTTCGCTGGTCTCTCGCCCACCATCCATGCCATCCGTTCCCATAAGGCCATTGCCCTGGCCAACAAGGAGACGCTGGTGGTGGCTGGCGAGCTGATATGCCAGTTGGCAGCCGAATACCACGTACCCATTCTGCCTGTCGATAGCGAGCACTCCGCCATTTTCCAGAGCATCGTAGGCGAAGACCATAACCCCATCGAGAAGATTCTGCTCACAGCCTCCGGCGGTCCGTTCCGCAAGATGACGATGGAGCAGTTGCAGACAGTCACCAAGGCCGATGCCCTGCGCCACCCGACGTGGGACATGGGCGCAAAAATCACCATCGACTCCGCCACCATGATGAACAAAGGCTTCGAGGTCATCGAGGCGAAGTGGCTCTTCGGTGTCGATGCCCGTCAGATTCAGGTCCTCGTACACCCGCAGAGCATCGTCCACTCCGCCGTGCAGTTCCAGGACGGTGCCGTGAAGGCGCAGCTCGGCGTGCCCGACATGCGGCTGCCCATCCAGTACGCCTTCTCCTTCCCCCAGCGCCTGCCGCTCAGCGGCGACCGTCTCGACCTGTTCCGCCAACCGCTGGAGTTCTTCGAGCCCGACCTGGGGAAGTTCCACTGCCTGGCACTGGCTTTTGCAGCCATTGCACGCGGCGGCAACATGCCCTGCATCGTCAACGCTGCCAACGAGGTGGTCAACCGTGCCTTCCTCGAGGACCGTTGCGGCTTCCTGCAGATGGGTGAGGTCATTGAGCAGACCATGAACAAGGTCTCGTTCGACAAGAACCCGGCCTACGAAACCTACGTCGAGACCGACCGCGAGGCACGTCGCATAGCTGCAGAACTAATAAATCCGTAAATCGAAAATCCGTAAATCGTAAATTATAATAAGGTGGAAGTATTTATCATTAGAGTATTACAGTTCATGTTGGCCATTTCCATCCTTGTGCTGCTGCACGAGGGAGGCCACTTTTTCTTCGCCAAGCTCTTTGGCGTCCGCGTAGAGAAGTTCTACCTGTTCTTCGACCCCAGCATCTGGAAGTGGAAGGGCAGCCTGTTTAAGTTCAAACCAAAGAACAGCGACACACAGTACGGCATCGGCTGGCTGCCACTGGGCGGCTACTGCAAGATAGCCGGTATGATTGACGAGAGTTTCGACAAGGAACAGATGAAACAGCCTGTACAGCCGTGGGAGTTCCGTTCGAAACCCGCCTGGCAACGACTGCTCATCATGATTGGCGGCGTGCTGGTCAACTTCCTGCTCGCCCTGTTCATCTACTCCATGGTGCTCTTCTGGTGGGGCGACAGCTACATCCCCACGCAGAACATGACTCACGGCATGAAGTTCAATTCCGAGGCCAAGGCCCTGGGCTTCCAGGACGGCGACATCCTCGTCAGCGCCGACGGCAAGGAGTTCAAGGACTACAACGCCGACCTGTTCCGTCAACTGTCAGAGGCACACCAGGTCACCGTCAGACGCAACGGCCAGACAGCCACCGTCACACTGCCCGGCGACCTGAACATGCTGAACATGATCAAGGCTGAGCCCCGCTTTGTTGAAGCCCTCATACCCATGGACATTGACAGCGTCATGCCAGGGTCACCCGCCGAGAAGGCCGGACTGACCGTCGGCGACAAGATACTGAGCGTGAATGGTCATGCCGTAGCCGACCAGAACGACTTCAAGAACGAGCTGGCCGTGCTCAAGGACGTCATGCTGGCTGCCGAGAGCAATGCAGAAAAGGAGAAAGCCCGCACGGCAGACATCGTCTTTCAGAAGTCGCAGGCTGCCGGTCTGCAGGCACAAGCCACGCCCGACACCGCCCGCGTGCTGCTGAATGCTGATGCCGACGGCAATCTCTCGTTAGGCATTATCAGCTACAAGGCCCTTGCCGCCTACCAGCCCGTCACCGTCGAGTACGGATTCTTCGAGAGCTTCCCCGCAGGCATCAAGTACGGCTGGCACGTGCTGGCATCCTACGTGGAAGACCTGAAGTACGTCTTCACCGCCGAGGGAGCAAAGTCACTGGGCGGCTTCGGAGCCATCGGCAGCCTCTTCCCCGCCACGTGGGACTGGCACCGCTTCTGGGAGATGACGGCGTTCCTCAGCATCATCCTTGCCTTCATGAACATCCTGCCCATTCCCGCCCTCGACGGCGGCCACGTGCTGTTCCTCCTCTACGAGATGATTACGCGTCGCAAGCCCTCCGAGGACTTCCTCGTCAAGGCGGAGTACGTCGGCTTTGGCCTGCTCATCCTCTTGATGGTCATTGCCAACCTCAACGACATCCTGCGCTGGCTGGGATACATGTAGTCAGTCACAAGAACAAGTGCACAACGGGGTTCCGCTGTGCACTCTTGATTCCCTTAACCCTGCAATGGGTTGACGGATGCGATTTTTTGCAAACACCTACCCTAAAATCGCGTAAAACATTCAAATATAGCATGTTACGCTTTTAAACACCTACCTTAACACTTACCTAAGACTACGCCGCCTACACATCCTTTAAACGCCGAGTTCACGACATTGAAACGCCGCCAATCACGGGGACAGACTTAATGCTTGATCATGCGGGTTTCCATAAACTGCCGAAAGGTTTGCAGATAACCGTCGGGGATGTGTATGATTTCGTTTCCGATGTAAACGCAGTCGTTACGGTCCACTTTCTGAATTTTGTCAACAGCAATGATGTAGGAGCGATGAATACGCAGGAAACGTTCTTTTGGCAGCATGTCTTCTACAGCCTTCATCGTCAGATGGGTGATAAGCGGCTTGGACTCATTGTCAAGATAAAACAGCACATAGTCTTTCATGCCGTTTACATAGATAATATCATCGATAGCCAAGTTCCTCCACTCGCTATCGACCCTGATGAAGACCGTGCTTGGCTGTTGAGTCTGAAGGGCTGGAGGCTGTGGGGCAGCATTCTGCAGAAAATGCTTTCTGGCCCTCTCGACAGCGGAGAGGAACTTATTATAACGTACTGGTTTCAGCAGGAAATCGAGGGCATTCACTTCATAGCTCTCGAAGGCATACTCTTTGAATGCGGTGGTGAAGACCACGCGTGTCTCCTCTGGCAGGCTATGCGCCAGTTCCATCCCATCGATGTTTGGCATCTGAATATCGAGGAACAACAGGTCTGGCTTCTGCGCCTTGATGGCGTTTATGGCCTTAATGGAGTCAGTAAACGACGCAAGCAGTTCCAAGCCTGGAGTTTTCTCTACATAGGATACCAAAAGCCGGACTGCAAGGGGCTCGTCATCGACGATGATACAGGAAAGGTGACTCATAGCAGTATGGTGATTTTGACGTGATAGATATTGTCAGACGTGATAGTCTGTTCCCACTGGTAGCGGCCAGGATAGAGCAATTCCATTCGGCGACGGGTATTTTCCAGTCCGATTCCAGAACCGCTGCGGTCCTTTGTGGGCTTCGGATTGTTCGTATTGTCGCAAGTGAAGACGAGTGTGCCGCCAGACTGTTTTAAACCTATATCGACGGTGGCAGGGGCATTGCTATCCATGCCATGTTTGAAGGCATTTTCTATAAGGGATATGAATAGTAAAGGAGGAACTTCCGTCTTCCCGTCTTCCACATCAATCATGTCTCTTACAGTCGTCATCTCATTACAGCGGAGTTTCATCAGTTCAATGTAGTTCTGCATAAACTCCACTTCACCTTCCAGCGTCACTTTCTGTTTGTTGGTTTCATACATCGCGTAGCGCAACAAGTCGCTCAACTGCATAATTGCCTCCTGAGTCTCAACACCGTCTATCTGGGCAAGGCTGGAGATGTTGTTAAGCGTATTGAAGAGGAAATGCGGATTTATCTGGTTTTTCAGCCATGCGAGTTCTGCCTCCACCTCCCGCTGTTTCTTCTCGTTACGCCGCATCATGTAGCGTATGCTCAAAGCGATGACAATCGCCATCAGGTTTACGAGCAGCGAAATGATAAATAGCGAGGAATAACCGGCACGATAGATATCGGGCAGGTTTGTCAAATTCTGCAGCAGGTGGGTGTTACCTAAGACTATGAGCAGCACGTTGACAATACCAAACAACCAGAAACGGCGATGGAACCACAGTAACGGCACACAAAGATAGAAGTTCAGCAGATAGACGACAACTGCGGGTGCCAGCCAGAAGGCAGATATTCTAAGCGACTCCCATACCACCGTTGCATCATGGCTCGTGATGTAACTGACAAGTCCTGGCGACAGGACAATCAGCGACAACAATAATAGTTGTGCCAACAGCAACCATACGTGTTTTGCCTGTATTTTCTTCATCGCCTTCAAAGATACGCATTATTATTGAAACGACAAAATCTCTTCCGCAAAATCTCTATGCGGAAGAGAAAATTTACCTAAGTATTCAATTCATCGCCATTATAAGCTGGCTGTCTGTTGTCCCTCCATGCGCTCTGATGTGTTTTTGACTGTCAGGTCGAATATCTTCACGTACTTGTCGTACTGCTGTTCGGTGAGAATCTTTTTCACAGTAGCCTTATGGCGTGTCTGAATCTTCTCCCATGCCTCACCACCTCTCGAAGCATCCTCCAACTGATAGAAGGCCTCCATCGAAGTGTTGAACTGTTCCAACGCTGTCTTCATAGGATTCATCTGGTCTGCTCTCAGTTCCAGATAACTGCTCATACGTTCGAACGTTGTCGAATCATAGTTGCTGTTACTCTGAGCGTTTACACTCATTACCATCATCACCATTGCCACGAGGGCGATCATCATCTTTTTCATATCCTTTGCGTTTTACTTGATAATAATTTGTTTTCTGACTTTGTTTTTGTCTTTTTGACAATGCAAAGGTACTATGAATCGAAGGATGTTTCCAAATCGCTTTCGACGTTTGGGCACCTGTGTTTCGACGTTTAAGTGGTTGACCTGAATCACCGAGTGCACAACGGGGTCTCCGCTGTGCACGGTTCCGGTGTGCACTCTAATCTATTTTTTCCCTGTTCCAGTCAAAAAGACAAAATGCAGGTTCAATCAAACAAAATGCACACTAAGAAACGGTGCATTTCATCCACCTCAGACAACAGTTTTGGATGATGGTGATTTCAGCACCCTTGTCCTTGCTGTTCGCGGAACTCCGTAGGCGAGAGACCGTAGGCTGTCTTGAACGCCCGTCCGAAATGGTTGGCGCTGGAAAAGCCACTGGCAGCCGACACCTGGGCGACGGGGAGCGACGGCTGTTCAACCAACAGGCGGGCAGCATAGTCCAGTCGGCAGGCGGTAATGAATGCGGCCAGCGAAGCGAAGTTGCTGCCATGCGTAAAAGCAGAGCCTATGCGTTCTTTCGACAAGTGGAAGCGGTCAATGACATGCTGACGGTCGAAAGCTGCATCCAGAAACAACTGTTCATCGATGATGACCTTACTGATTTGCCGGAAGAGCGCAGGAGCATCCAGGGTGTCAAGATTCAGGAGAGCATCAGCCGTATCGTGCGCAGTGGTGTTGACGACAGGCTGTTCCGGATGGTTGATGGCATGGTATTTCTCCTTGTATTCCTTCAGCTCAGCTATCTCGCTGACAAGGTCATTGTTCGTCTGCTGGATGATTCTGTTTCGTCGATAGAGAAGAATGCCTGTTACCAGCACGGCCAGCAGAACAACTGTCTCGGTAAGGACGAAAACCATGGGTACAGAACCGCTTAGCTTTACGTTTTCTCCTGCACAGCTCACCATGCACAACGTCACTGGTAATATATAGGAAAGATGCAACTTACTCATCATCTATATCTGTGTTATCGCTGCAAAGATATTCACTTTTTGGCGAAGAAACGAAGAATTAAAAGCTTTTATCAAGTAAAAAATGCAGGATCTCCCTACGAAGTAATTGGTCGAAAAAAACGCAGGAAGTCGTCGAAAGTTTCTTGGAGCATGTAGTTTTTTACCTTACCTTTGCGACAAAGAAATAAAAAAAAATCGCAAGAAAATGAAGCATCTCAGAAACATTCTGGCAGTTCTGACCATCATGATGGCCCTGCCCGCAACCGCACAGACAACAATTGTAAAAGGTGTCCTGATGGACTCCCTGACGCAGGAAAGCATCCCCTACGCCACCGTCCGCGTGTTCAAGAAGAACAAGACCGACAAGCCCGTCGCCATGTCTCTGACCGACAACGACGGTCGCTTCAGCCAGGAAGTAAAGGGCAGCGGCCAGTTTACGCTGACCGTCAACAGCGTTGGTCTGCGTCCTGTCACCCGTACGTTCACCATAGCCAGCAACCCACAGACAAACAGCATTGAGCTGGGCACGCTGTTCACCAGTGAGGAACGCTCCGAGCTGGGTACCGTGGAGGTTGTAGCCCAGAAGCCCCTGGTGAAGATGGACACCGACAAGATGACATACAATGTAGCAGAGGACGAGGACGCCAAGACCAACACCGTGCTCGATATGCTGCGCAAGGTGCCTATGGTGACCGTCGATGGCCAGGACAACATCACCGTCAACGGACAGTCGAGCTTCAAGGTCTATGTGGACGGCAAGCCCAATGCCATGTTTTCCACGAACCCCAGCATGATTTTCAAGAACATGCCCGCCACAGCCGTCAAGAACATTGAGGTCATCACCAATCCAGGAGCTGCCTACGATGCAGAAGGCACTGCCGGCATTCTGAACATCGTGATGAACAAGACACCGCAGGCACAGGCCAGCCTCAATGGCTACAATGCCACGGTACGTGCCAACGTGGGAACCCGTGGCTACGGAGCCGGTGCCTTCGCCAGCGGCCAGCAGGGAAAGCTGTCGTTCAGCGCCAATGCCATGTACAGCTACAACCATCCCGGCAGCAGCGACATCACAATGGAACGTGAGCAGTTTGGCGTTCCCGAATCATCCATGCTCATGACCAGCACCTCCAAGAACAAGGTGCCCTTCCTGATGGGGTCGCTGAACTTAGGCTACGAACTCGACTCGGTGAGTTCCATGAATGTCATGCTCTCCCTGACAGGCATGAACATGAAGAACCCCTCCACCTCTACCACCACCATGGGCGGCGGTTTGTTCAGCTACACCCAGACAGGTGACAGCAAGAACAAACGCACATCGTTCACCGGAAGCATTGACTACCAGCGTTTCTTCAACCGCGAGCGTACCAGTTCCATGGCCATTACCTACCAGCTGAGCACCGCTCCCACCCATGCCGAGCAGTGGAGCAACTTCAGTTTCGACGGGATGCCCCAGCCCTCAGCCACCAATCCTCAGATGCCAAACCCGCTTATTCTTACCGACCGTTACTCCGACAACCGTGAGCACACCACCGAGCACGTGCTTCAGACCGACTTCACCACTCCCCTCTCGGCGCTCCACAAGCTCAATTTCGGTGCGAAGCTCTCTGCCCGTCTCTCCAACTCGGATGCCAAGTACTACCTGGGCGATGTCTATAACGAAGGTATGAGCATGGACTACAGCCACAACAACACCATCGGTGCCGCTTATGCAGAGTACGACGGACACTTTGGCAGTTTCGGACTGAAGACCGGTGTGCGCTACGAGCATACCTGGCAGAACGTGGAGTACCGGCTGGGCAACACCACTGACTTCAACACCAACTACGGCAACGTGGTACCCTCTGCCAGCCTGTCGTATATGCTCGCCCCGACCAGCAATATCGGCCTGACCTACAACATGCGTATCTCACGCCCCGGCATCTCCTACCTCAACCCCTACGTCGATCGTACCAACCCCACCGCACTGACCTATGGTAACCCCGACCTGGACGTGGAGAAGTCACACAACATCGGACTCGTATATAATATGTACACGACGAAGCTCATGGTCAATGCCAAACTGACCTACTCGTTCTGCGACAACGCTATCGACCAGTACAGCTTCTACAAGGACAACCTGCTGAACACCACCTATGGCAACATTGCGAAGCGCAACCTGACCACCCTCTCGCTCTACGGTTCGTGGATGCCCTTCAAGACCACCCGTCTCTTCATGAACGGAAGCCTGAGCTACAGCGACTTGCGCAGTGACCAGCTCAACATGAGCAACAACGGCTGGCAGGCCAACATCATGGCAGGACTGCAGCAGACACTGCCCGCCGACTTCAAGATGAGCCTCTTCGCCATCACCTCCACCAAGAGCTACACCATGCAGGGCTGGACGTCAGGCTTCAATCTGCTGACGGGTTCGCTCACCCGCTCGTTCTTCAACGACAAGCTGAACGTGGGCGTACAAGGCGTAGTAGGTCTCTCGAAGGGTGGCAACCTGGAGATTGAGAGCTTCAGCCGCGGTGCCGACTTCACCAACCACATGTCCATCAAGGTGCCCATCAGCAGCGTCTCGCTGACCGTCAGCTACACCTTCGGCAACTCCAAGAAGCAGCAGAAGATATTCCAGAACCGCGTTCAGAGCGACTACATGGAGCACCAGAGCAACGAGGAGCGCATCAACAGCGCAGGCGAAGGAACAGGAACAGGAGCAGGAGCAGGAATGTAAGTTTTGTGATTAAATATGTTTGTTAGTTAAAAAAAAGTTGTAACTTTGTCCGCATGAAACGTTTTTCACGCAAAGACATCCTTCTGTTCCTGATGCAGGTAGCAGCATGGGCCATCGTCCTGCTGCTGCCTACATTGGCTGTTTTCGTGCTCACCCAGAAATGGGAGAACGCCATTGCCACGCTCACCATGTTAGCCTATATGCTGCGTGGCCCCATCATCGTCTATTTCGTCAATTTCTACCTGCTGGAGCCGTATCTGTGGCACCGGAAGCGTCGCAGCCTGTTTGTGGTCAGCAATATCCTGCTGGTTTGTCTGGCCAACTACTGGATATTCATGATTGACTTCTCCAAGTTCCCGATGGAGGGCGAGATGGCCTACATCGGTTTCTTCATGGGTTACTTCATCTACCTGCTGTTCCATTTTGCCATCATCGCACTGGCCGTCGGACTGCACCACAACATGCGTTCACGCCTCTTGAAGGCCCAGCTCAAGGAGGAACACCAGAAGCGCACCGAGGCAGAGCTGGCCTGGCTGAAGAACCAGATAAACCCCCACTTCCTGTTCAACACGCTGAACAACATCTCCTCGCTGGTACAGATAGATGCCGACAAGGCACAGGATGCCATCGCCCAGCTGAGCGACCTGCTGCGCTATGCCATGTACGAGACCGACAAGTCCCTTGTGCCCCTCAAGGAGGAAGTCAGTTTCATGCAGAACTACATCGACCTGATGCGCCTGCGCCACAACGACCGGCTCACCGTCACCACCGAATGGCCCGACCTTTCACCACTCACCACGCCCCACTCACCACTCACCATCCCCCCGCTGCTCTTCATCTCGCTCATCGAGAATGCCTTCAAGCACGGTGTCAGCAGCAGCCGCGACTCCTTTATCCGCATCCGTCTGAGCACAGCGCCCGACAGCATCACCTTCTGCTGCGAGAACACCAACTACCCCAAGGACGACCAGAACCGCAGCGGCTCAGGCATCGGCATTGAGAACACCCGCCGGCGTCTGGAACTGATGTATCCCGGCCGTTACACCTGGAACTATGGTGTGAACGACGACGGCAGCGAGTACAGCTCCTGCATAACCATCAATTGTAAATCGAAAATCGAAAATACGTAAATCGAAAATACGTAAATCGTAAATTAATATGACCTGTATCATTGTCGATGACGAGCCGCTGGCCGTCAAGCTCCTGGAGTCGTTCGTGGCTCGCACTCCGCAGTTAGAACTAAAAGGTTCCTACACCGACAGCGTGGAGGCCGTGGCCGCCCTGCGCCAGACACCCGTTGACCTGGTGTTCCTCGACATCCAGATGCCCGACATGGACGGTATGGAACTGGCACGTACCATCTCCCACTCCCCACAGCCCGCTCACCGCTCACCGCTCATCATCTTCACCACCGCCTTCAAGGAGTACGCCTTCGACAGCTACGAGGTCAGTGCTGTTGACTTTCTGCTCAAGCCCATCCGCTACAACAAGTTCCTCACGGCAGTTGAGAAGGCCGAGCAGCGGCTGACAACAGTCTCCTCTACGCCCGAGGAGGAAGCCACCACCCTGCCACAGGGCCATGAGGCACCGTCGGCAACTGCCGGCGACGCTCCCAACTCCTTCTTCCTCCGCGTTGACGGTGAGTTGCGCCAGTTGCAGTTTGACGACATCCTCTACGTCAGCGGCATGAAGGACTATGTCATGTTCTACCTCCTGTCCCAGCCACGTCCCCTGGTCACCCACCTGACCATGAAAGCGGTCGAGGACATGTTGCCCACCGACCGCTTCCTACGCGTTCATCGTTCCTATATCGTTGCCCTCGACAAGATTCGTAGTGTCGATCGCAACGACTGTATCTACATCGGCCAGGAAATCATCCACGTCACCGATGCCTTCCGTCCTGCCTTCCAGCAGTTTCTTGACCGTCGGACCATCCGGTAGCCTTTATTTCACCACCCGGTTCTTCAGTTCCTCGGGATATTCCGGCATGGCGCCATTCTGTGTGCAGACGTAGGCACTCACCTCAACAGCAATGCGGTGTGCCTCCTCCATGGGTTTTCCGCTGAGGATGGCAGCACAGAAGGAGCCCGTGAACGAGTCGCCGGCACCTACCGTGTCGGCCACCTTCACCCGTGGTGTCTCCTGGAACGATGTCAGTCCGGGTGCAAAGACGTACGAGCCGTTCGTGCCGCAGGTCAGCACAAGTAATTTAAACCCATAGTCAGCCAACATACGTTCGCAGGTGCTGCGCATGTCAATGCCCTCGTAGTCGAACATGCGGTTGATGACCACCAGTTCCTCATCGTTGATTTTCAAGATATTGCAACGTTTGAACGATTCCTCTATGACATTCTTCGTATAGAACTGCTGTCGCAGGTTGATGTCAAATATCTTCAGGCAGTCGTCAGGTGTGGCATCCAGGAACTGCCGGATGGTAGCCCACGACACGACGTTGCGCTGAGCCAGTGAACCGAAGCACACTGCACGGCAGTTGGCAGCCACGTCAGCCACCTCGGTGGTGAAGGGAATGTTGTCCCATGCCACGTTCTCCTTGATGTCGTAGGTCGGTATGCCGTCACCAGTCAGTTGTACCTGTACCGTACCCGTCGGATAAGGCACCCGGGGCATGATGAAGTTCAGCCGGTGCTCTTTCAGGGCCTGTATGGTTTCCTCGGCCAGCGAGTCATTACCCAGTGCACTGATGGCCAGTGTGTTGTCGCTGCCGAGAAACTGTCCGGCATGATAGGCAAAGTTTGCGGGTGCTCCACCCAGTTTCTTTCCTTCGGGAAGTACGTCCCACAGGGCCTCTCCGAGGCCAACTACAAATCTCTTTTGTTCCATACTTGTTATTTTCAGTCCCCTCAGTCAGGGGGTTGGGGGTCCGGACCAACAGTCCTTCGCCCCGTTTAAAAGGTTAGTATTATCTTATTTCTGGGGGCTTAGTCGGCTGATATACGTAAACAGGTAGCCTACGCCGACGGCCATCACCACCACAGCTCCCACCTGTCCCATGGCATCGCTCATGAATCCCATGAGCAGCGGGAAGATGGTACCGCCGAAGAGTCCCATAATCATCAGTCCGCTCACCTCGTTCTGCTTTCCGGGCATCGACTCCAGGGCAGTAGCAAAGCACATAGAGAAGACGTTTGAGTTGCCGTAGCCCACCAGGGCGATGGCAGTGTACAGCATCCACTTCTCCGTACCTACCGCGAGTCCCACCATGGAGAGCGCCATCATGCAGACGCTGATGATAAAGAAGGTACGCGTGGGCAGCACACGCAGGAAGAACGAGCCTGTCAGACAACCTATGGTACGGAAGATGAAGTACAGGCTGGTGGCAAAGGCAGCATCGTTCAGCGTCATGCCCAGTCGCTCAATCAGGATTTTCGGTGCGGTGGTGTTCGTGCCCACATCAATACCCACATGGCACATGATGCCGAGGAACGACAACAGGACAATGGGTGTTCCCAGCAGTTTGAAGCACTCCACGAACGTCGATGCCTTACCCTCTATGCGTTCCTCCTCAATGGGCGTGATGCCCAGCAGCAGCGTAGCAAGGATACCCACCACGAGATAGATACAGAAGAGTACGCGCCAGTCGAGCCCGAAGGTCGGAATAGCCTGTACAGCGCCCCACATGGCCAGATAAGGTGCCAGGAACGATGCAATGGCCTTGATAAACTGTCCGAAGGTCAGTGTCGAGGCGAGGTTTCCTCCTCCCATCACGGTCGATACCAGCGGGTTGAGCGATGTCTGCATCAGTGCATTACCGATGCCTAACAGGGAGAAGGAGATGAGCATGATGGCAAACGTGTTGCCGAACAAGGGGATGAGCAGCGACACGACGGTCACCACCAGTGAGAGCAGCACGGTCTTCTTCCTGCCTATCCTGTTCATCAGCATGCCTGTCGGCACGGAGAAGATCAGGAACCAGAAGAACACCAGCGAGGGGAAGATGTTTGCCACCGAGTCGGTCAGCGCCAAGTCTTTCTTGACGAAGTTCGAGGCAATGCCCACCAAGTCCACGAATCCCATGCAGAAGAAGCAGAGCATGACGGGCAGCAGGGCCAGTTTAGAAGTCTTATTCATCGTTTTAATGTATAGATTGTTACTTTTGCTTTGTTGGTTACCTTTATCTGACTGTAGGGCTCCGACGGGAATACGATGTTGGTCATCGCCATACGTCCCTCGCCGTCGAATGCCTCAATGCTGCTACGGTCAATAAACAGCCGCAGCTGCTTCATCTGTCCGTGGGTGGGAGCCGTGGTGGTGCATGCGAAGTTCTCGCTGAAACCCACGTCGCCGCTCTTGGTGCGGTCCATGCTGAAGGTCTGCTTCTGCGCGTCATAGCGCATGGTGACCTGTTCGCCCTTGGCGTTCAGCAGCGTGATGTCCGTCGTACCCTTCAGGCTGACCACCACCTCGCATGCCTCGGTCAGCTGCTTCTGGGGCTTGCCGCGCAGACTGAGCATCTCCTTCGAGGGTGTCACGCCGCAATAAGTCTCACCGCCGTCGGTGAAGAGGTCCAGGTCACGCGCAATGCTGTTGGCCGAGCGGTACTGCTTGGTAGGCGCCTCGTTGGCATACTGCCAGTTCGACATCCATGCCAGTGCCACACGGCGTCCCTCGGGTGCATTGTCGAAGGTGACGGTAGCGTAGTGGTCCTTTCCGTAGTCCATCCATTTAGTTACCTCCGGTTTGCTTTCGCAGGTAAACTGATGTCCGTCAAACTGTCCGATGAAGTATTGTGTTGCCGAGCCGCCGAAGATGCCGCCCGGATTGATGTTGCATATCAGCATCCACTTCTGCTGTCCCGTACCGCGAACAGGCAGTTGAAACAGATCGGGACACTCCCACACCCCGCCATGATTGCCGTATTCCTGTCCGAAGCGGCTCTCCATGGTCCACTGTTTCAGGTTGGGCGAAGAGTATATCTGCATCTCCTGTCCCACGGCAAGCACCATGATCCAACGCTGCGTCTCCTTGTGCCAGAACACCTTGGGGTCGCGGAAGTCGGGAGCATTCGCCGTGAGCACGGGGTTCCCCTCGTACTTGGTAAACGTCCGTCCATTGTCGGTAGAGTATGCCATGCTCTGCGTCTGCGACTCACCGGCCGACGTATAGAACGCCACGACGGCGCCTTTGCCAAAACCGGCCGTATTCTCATGGTCCACCACGCACGAGCCGGAGAAGATGGCACCCAGGTCGTCAGCCACGATGGCTGTAGGTTGCGCCTCCCAGTGTATCAGGTCGCTCGATGTGGAGTGTCCCCACGTCATGTTCTCCCACATGGACCCGTAGGGGTTCCACTGGTAGAACAGGTGCCACACACCATCTTTATAGAACATACCGTTCGGGTCGTTCATCCATCCGTAAGTCGGGGTATGATGGTAGTCGGGTCTGAAACGCTCGCGGTTCTGGGTGTCGAACGTGTCGGAAAGCCTCATCTCACGCCAGCAGGCGAGTTCCTTCAGCGCACCTTTCGTGCGGCGGTCGCCATTGAAGTGGATGTCAAGAAGTGCTACGCGTTGCGTCTTGATTTCCAATGGCACGAAGTAGTCCACCTTGTCCACCGCCAGTCGCACGTTCAGCGTCTGTACCACTTTGTTGTCCTTCAGCACACGCAGGTGTGCAATGTCCGCCTTCTCCTCCACGGGCAGCAGCACGAAGCGCTCCGCCGTCGTCACGCGCACCATGGCATGACGGTCGCTCAGGATGGAAGGCGTCATTTGTGCCTTTGCCAGACAGCATGCTGTCACCAGCATCAGCGTCAAAAAGATTTTCTTCATTGTCGTTTTTATTTTTAGTTATTGGAATTTGCTGCAAAATTACGTTTTTCCCGTGTTACATACTATAAATTATGATACAAAAACTAACAAAAAACGTTCATTGAAACATTTTTCATAGAAAAAGTAAAAAAAATCCTCCTCCATTAAACCTATAGTGCCGAGTAGCGTCTTATTATGCATTATGAATAGAATTCTATTAGTTGTTCTAATGCTTCTTGCGACGGTGGCGACATGGGCGCAAGGCACAGTGAGAGGCCATGTGGCCGAGAAACAGACAGATGAAGCGTTGGAGTTTGCCAACGTGCGTATTTTACAAGGTACCAAGTTTGTGAAGGGAGCCATTACCGACAGTAACGGCTCGTTCTCCATTTCGGGCTTGGCTTACGGAAACTACACCCTGCAGATTACCTCCCTTGGCTATAAGGACGAGGTGCGTGAGTTCTCGCTCAGCAAGGAGAAGAACCGCGTCACCTACGCCATGATTTACCTGGCGGAAGATGCGCAGAGCATCGGCGAGGTGGAGGTGCGTGGCCAGCGTTCGCAGATGAAACTGGAGGTTGACCGCAAGGTCTTTACCGTTGACCAGGTGCTGGCAGCTGCCGGTGGTTCCGTGACGGAGCTGTTGGAGAACATCCCCAGCATCGAGGTGACCACCGACGGCGACATCTCGCTGCGCGGCAATTCCAGTGTCGAGGTATGGATTAACGGCAAGTCCAGCGGACTGACCGCCGACAACCGCTACGAGATTCTGCAGCAGATACCTGCCGAGTCCATCGAGAAGATTGAGGTCATCGACAACCCCTCGGCCAAATACTCCCCCGAAGGTTCTGCCGGTATCATCAACATCATCTTGAAGCGCGACCGCATGTCGGGCTACTACGGTTCCGTGCGTGCCGGTGTCAACACCCGTGGCGGCTGGAACACCGGTGCCAACATCAACTACACCAGCGGACGCTTCGATGCCTTCGCCAACATCGGCTACCGCAAGCGCAAGGGCAAGGGCGGCAGCATGAGCGAGCAGCACTACCTGAACACTAACACCTACCAGAACTACGAGGGCGACAACTTCAACAATGGCGGTAGCCTCTTCACCCGTGCCGGACTGACGTGGCACATGACACAGAAGGACGACCTCTCGCTGACAGGCATGATGATGCACGGCAGCCGCGACAACGAGAGCGAGACACCCTACCGCTACGGTACCATCGGTGCCGCACAGGACACCTACCGGCAGCTGCGGCGCAACACCAGCGACGGCAGCAACCACATGTATAACGTGGAACTGGCCTACACCCACATGTTCTCCGACACCCACAAGCTCGACTTCAGCCTCTCCAACGGACGCTGGAAGAGCGACAACGACACCTACTACCAGGACTCCATCTGGTACATGGACCACACGACACCAACACAATACATCTATCAATACCGCCCCTCGTACATCAACAACCGTTCGTGGGAGGCCAAGCTCGACTACGAGAACCAGATAACCGAGAACTTCAAGCTGGAGGCAGGCTACAACGGACGTTTCTCACACGAGAACACACCCCAGGAGTCGTGGGCAGACTATACCAGCTGGGAAGGCACCCACAAGCAGTTGGACGAGAAATACTACAACCGCTTCATCTACGACATGGACACCCATGCCCTCTATGCCACCATCCACACCAAGTTCTTCGGACGACTGGGACTGATGGCCGGTCTGCGCGGTGAGTACTGGAAGGTCAACACCGAGTCGTACTCCTATCAGCAGGAGTACAACCCCGAGCTGCGCGACGCACCCTTCAAGAAGGACTACTTCCAGCTGTTCCCCTCACTCTTCCTGAGCTACGACCTGACCGAGACGGCACAGCTGCAGCTGAACTACACCCGTCGTCTGCGCCGTCCCTGGGGCGGACAGCTCAACTCCTTCCGCAACACCAGCGATGCCTCGATGGTGCAGTTCGGTAATCCGCTGCTGACACCGGAATACACCAACTCCTTCTCGCTGAACTTCCTGAAGACGTGGGACCGTCACACCATCTCCGTCTCCACCTACTACCGTCCCACGACCGACGTCATCCAGCGCATCCGCTGGCAGAGCTCCACCGACGGACTGATGTACATGACTAGCGAGAACGTTGCCAAGCGCCAGAATGCCGGTGTCGAGGTCATCGCCAAGAACTCGCTGTGGCGCATCCTCGACCTCACCACCACCGTCAACGGCTACTACTCCAAGCTCGACGGATTCTCCTACGTCATCGACGGACAGACCGTCACCGGCGAAGGTCAGGAGGCATTCTCGTGGGATGCCCGTGTGCTGGCCTCGGTCATGCTGCCCTACGACATCTCGTTCCAGGCTACGGGCAACTACCGCTCACGCGGTGCCATCACCCAGGGTCACCGTCGCTCCAATGCCTCGCTCGACCTGGGTTTCCGCAAGACCTTCCTGGGCAAGACGTTTGCCATTGCCATCAACTGGCGCGACGTCTTTGCGTCCCGTCAATGGGAGAACTACACCAGCAGCGACACCTTCTGGCGTCACCAGAAGAACTGGCGCCGTCCACCCATCAATATCCAGCTGACATGGAACTTCGGTAACATGAATACCAGCAAGAAAGGCAACGGCGAGGAAGGCGGCGGTACTGAGGAGGTTACGCCGACCTACGACAGCACGCCGGAGTTTTAAGGGTCCCTTGACTCCCCCTCCGCTCCACTTTTGGGAGTTAGGGGGAGTTATCGGCCTTCGGCCTGGGGAGTTAAGGGACATTTGTGGGATAAACGCTTGTCTCTTTTTCTTTTTAGAGCATTGGAGCAGCAGAACTATTGTCCCCTAACTCCCTCTAACTTCCTCTAACTTCCTCTAACTTCCTCTAACTCCCCAGGCCGAAGGCCGATGACTCCCCAAAGAAAACCAAAATTTTTTTGGTTTTCTTCTCACTTATTCGTACCTTTGACCTTACGGTCGAAGGTAGGCTGCACCTCGGAAAAACAAATTCTTTTCAAGAAATTTGGTTTTTCGCTCGGTTTGCACTACCTTTGCACCCGATTTGCAGAATGCATGTCAAGGGGTGCTCGCTGTTGCGGGCTGAGATGATACCCTTCAGAACCTGATGCGGGTAATGCCGACGTAGGGATGGATAGAGGTCAAATCAATATGTATTCCCCCTTTTATTTATTCATTTTCAAAGTAAAAAGTAAAAGGTAAGACAATGAAAACGAAAGATTTTTCAGGAACCGGCATGATGCGTGCCCTGTTGTGCATGACACTCCTCACGCTTCATGCTTCATGCTTCACTGCCATGGCGCAGGACACCGACACTACACGTGTGGAACAGTTGGGCGAGGTGGTGGTCAAGGCCGTGCGCGGTCAGCGTAACGCTCCCTTCGCCGTCAGCAACATCCGCAAGAAGGACCTGCAGGAGTTCTCCAAGACGGGACGCGAACTGCCCTTCCTCTTTGCCCAGACACCGGGTGTGCTGGCGTGGAGCGAGAACGGATTAGGTACGGGTACCACTTATATGCGCATACGTGGTGCTGCCGGCTCACGCATCAACGTGACACTGGACGGCGTGCCCCTGAACTCACCCGAGGACCAGACGGTGTTCTGGGCTAACATGAACTCCTACGGCTCGCTGCTCGGCTCGGTACAGATACAGCGCGGCGTGGGCTCATCGACCAACGGCGACGGTGCCTTCGGAGGAACCATTGCCCTGGGGACGGCACTGCCCCGCGAGACATTTGGTGCAGAGGTGAACTTCTCCTACGGCTCGTACAACACCATGAACGTGGGCGGACAGTTCTCCAGCGGTGCCATACCCCTCGGTGTGGGACGCCTGATGATTGAGGGTGCCTACCACCAGACGACGACCGACGGATTCATCCACGGCACCCGCGGACGCTCCGGCAGCTACTACGGCGCCCTGACGTGGCTGAAGGACAAACTGCAGCTGAGCTACAAGAACATCGGCAACTTCGAGCGTACCGGACAGGCATGGAACGGCGTGACGGCAGGCGACAACGACCTGAGCCTCATGGACGGCACCTACGGTGCAAAGACGGGCATCAAGACCTACAAGGACCTGTGGAACGTGGGACTGGGACGCTACAACACGCTCTACGAGACGCTGACCTACGACGCTGACGGCAACTTTGCCAAGGATGCCGACGGCAACTACATCACCGAGCGCTACCGGATGAGCGACAGCAGCTACTGGGACCGCACCACCGACAACTTCTGGCAGAACCACAACCTGCTGACCGCAACAGGACAGTGGGCTGAACACTGGACGGCAACCGCCACGCTGCACTATACCTACGGCTACGGCTACTACGAGGAGTTCCGGCCGAACAACAAACTGTCGAAATACGGACTTCCCACCTTCACCGATGCCAGCGGCAAGACGGTGAAGCGCACCGACTTCGTACGTAAGAAGGGACTGCGTCAGGACGTGGCAGGCATAGTGGGCAACGTCAACTACAAGGACGAGCTGTGGGACATCATCAGCGGCCTGTCGGCACAGTATTTCTGGGGCGACCACTTCGGCTACCTCACCTATACGGCACGCCCCGAGCTGCGGGGAAAGGACGGCGGCTACATCCATAAATACTACGACTCCAAGGCCGAGAAGCTCGACGCCAGCGCCTTCATCAAGGCCCAGCTGCACCTCAGCAGGCAGTTCGACATCTTCGGCGACCTGCAGCTGCGCCAGGTGAACTACAAGACCGACGGCAAGAACGACAAGTTCTACGAGGAGGGCAGCGGCTACTTCAACCAGCTGCTCGACATCGACAAGCACTACACGTTCTTCAATCCCAAGGCAGGATTCTCGTGGCAGCCTACTCCGCAGAACCGCATCTACGGCTCGGTAGCCATGAGTCATCGCGAACCCGAGCGCAACAACTTCACCGACAACGGCTCCTACCCCGCACCTACGGCAGAGCGCCTGCTGGACTACGAACTGGGCTATACCTTCAACGGTGACTTCCTTCGCTTCGGCGCAAACTTCTACTACATGGACTACAAGGACCAGTTCGTGCAGACAGGTGCACAAAGCGACATCGGCGAGAACCTCACCACCAACATCCCCAAGTCGTACCGCATGGGCGTGGAACTGCAGCTCGGCATCGACGTCACTCCCTGGCTCACGCTGGCTGCCAACACCGCCATCAGCCGTAACAAACTGAAGGACTTCGACGAGGTGGTCGAGGACTGGGACAACGGTTCGCAGACCATACACTACGACAATGCCACGCTGGCTTTCTCACCGTCCTACATCACCAATGCCTTCGCCAACTTCCACTATCGGGGACTGCAGGCCACATGGCACACCGGACTGGTCAGCCGCCAGTATCTGGACAACACCGGCAACCGCGACCGTTCGCTGCCCTCCTACGACGTGTCGAACGTGAACCTGAGCTACACGCTGCCCTGTCAGCGCACGTTAGGACTGCGTGAGGCGGTGTTCTCGCTGTCGCTGAACAACATCTTCAACCGTCGCTACGCACAGAGCGGCTGGGTCTATTCCGCCATCTACGAGAGCGGCGGCCATCCCAACGACAACCGCTACTACCAGATAGGATTCATTCCCGCCGCAGGCTTCACCCTGCAGGGCGGCGTGACGCTGAAGTTTTAAGAAATGGAGAACATCCCCCTCAATCCGCTTGACATCGTGACCACGGTACTCGGACTGGCCTATATCCTGTTCGAGTACCGTGCCAGCGCCTGGATGTGGGCAGTAGGCTTCGTCATGCAGTCGCTCGGCATCGTGCTCTACTACCAGAAGGGCCTCTATGCCGACTGCGGCATGGAGTTCTACTACCTCGCCATGACCGTCTATGGCTTCTGGAAGTGGGCTTATTCCTCCCCTAAGTTAGGGGAGGTCAGGAGGGGTCTGAACGAGGAGACTTCTGACACTTATTCCTCCCCCCAGCCCGCTCCTGTCGAAAATGCCGACGCTAAGGCATCGGCTCCCCTCCCTCGCAGGGAGGGGCTGGGGGTGAGTCTATTCCCCCGCCGCCTCGTCCTGCCGTGGCTGGCAATAACCGGCGCCCTCTGGGGCACCATCTACTGGCTGCTCGTCACGTTCACCGACTCCACCGTCCCGCTGGCCGACTCGTTCACCACCGCGCTGAGTCTGCTGGGCATCTGGGCGCTTGCCCATAAGTACCTGGAACAGTGGTTCATCTGGATTGCCGTCGATGTCGTCACCTGCGCACTCTATGCCTACAAGGGACTGCCCTTCAAGTCGGGCCTCTACGCCCTCTACGTCGTCATTGCCGTCCTGGGCTTCTTCCGCTGGCGTCGGCTGATGCATGAAAGGACTTAAAAAATATTAAAAATACAGGACCTGCTTTCCCTTTGTCCTATAAATAGTAGTATCTTTGTTGGTGGAAAAGAAACCACTACAGCATGACGACTAACACTAAAAGCCTGACAACACTCTTTCTTCTCCTGTCGCTACTATGTAGCTGTACGCGGCAGGCGCCCCGTTTCGTCATCGGCATCTCGCAATGCTCAGCCGACATCTGGCGCGAGAAGCAGAATGCCGAAATGCGCATGGCGGCCTACTCCCACAAGGATATCGAACTGCGCTTTGCGTCAGCCTACGACAGCGACGAGCGGCAGGTACAGCAGATTGACAGTCTGCTCGCCACCGGCATCGACCTGCTGATCGTGGCACCCAACCAGGTGCAGACCATTACACCTGCCATCGACCGCGCCTACGACAGCGGCATTCCCGTCATCGTCTTTGAACGCAAGACCAACTCCCGGAAATATACGGCCTTCATGAGCGCCGACAACTACGAGATGGGGCGCGTCATGGGCGAACACATTGCCACACAGCTTCACGGCAAGGGACATGTCCTCGAGGTGAAGGGACTGAAGGGCTCGTCGCCTGCCATTGAGCGCCACAAGGGGTTCATGGATGCACTCTCCGGCTACCCCTCCATCACCATCGTCGATACGCTGCAGGGCGACTGGACCGAACAGAGCGCCTATGACGCCACGACGCGGTGGCTCTCAAACCACGCCGACACCCCCATAGACTATGTCTTCGGACAGAACGACCGCATGGCAATGGGAGCAAGACGGGCGGTAGCAAACGCTCAACGCTCAACGCTCAACGCTACACTTTACTGCGGCATCGACGGACTGCCCGACGAGAACGGCGGCATCCGGCTGGTGCGCGACTCGATACTCGATGCTTCCTACATCTATCCCACCTATGGCGACCGTCTGCTGCAGCAGGCACTCGACATCCTTGAGGGAAAGCCCTACGACAAGGAAGTCAAGATGATGTCCGCCATCGTCACCCGCGACAATGCCGACGTGCTGCTCATGCAGAGTGACGAAATCATGCACCAGACGGCCTACCTGGAACAACTGCACCAGCAGGCAGACAGCTACCTGAAGCAGTTGGACGCCCAGCGCATCAGCACCTGGCTCTCAGGAGGACTCATCCTGCTACTGCTCCTCTTCATCGTGTTCATCTACTACTACTTCCTGCAAAAAGCCCGTCTGGCACAGGAGCGCACACGTCTGGAACGCGAACAGCTGGACTTCTACACCCAGGTGAGCCACGAACTGCGCACCCCCCTGACACTCATCGAGGGACCACTGGCACAGCTCGCCGAGACACGCGACATACAGGAGGCATCGCCTGAAGCAGCCGGTATGTTCGACATCGTACGGCGCAACACCCACCAGCTGACAGCCCTCGTCAGCAAGATGCTCGACCAGCAACACACGAAGGAGCCTCCCGGCAACGAAACAATCCAGCTGTCTGAGTCCACGCTGCCTTCCGCAGCACCCGCGACGGCAGACACCCCCGACGAGAACACCGACGAGAACGCTGCTGCCACGCTGCTCATCGTCGATGACAATGCCGACATACGCACCTACCTGCGAACCATTCTGCAAGGGCGTTACCAGCTGCTGGAGGCTGCCGACGGACAAGAAGGCCTGAAGACCGCCCGTGAACAAGTGCCCGACCTCATCGTTTCCGACGTCATGATGCCCGTCATGAACGGACTGGAGTTCTGCCAGCAGGTCAAGGACGACATGGCAACCAGCCACATCCCCGTCATCCTGCTGACCGCACGAGCCCTCAACCAGCACCAGATAGAAGGCTACCGCAGCGGTGCCGATGCCTACATCACCAAGCCCTTCCAGGCCGACCTGCTCCTGGCCCGCATCGAGAACCTGCTGCACAGCCGCCTGCGTCTGAAGAGCCTCTTTGGCAGCGCGGAGCCAGCACAAAAGACAGCAGCAGAAGAGCCTCAGGACCCCTTCATAGACAAGTTCCGCAGCGTAGTGGAAACCCACATGAGCAACAGCGAACTGAGTGTCGAGGAAATCAGTGCCGAAATGGGACTTAGCCGCGTCCAGCTCTACCGCAAGGTAAAGGCCCTGACGGGGCAGACACCCAACGAGCAGCTGCGCAAGGCACGTCTCATCCGGGGCAAGAAGCTGTTGGCCACCACCGACCTCACCATCAGCGAGGTAGCCTACCAGGTAGGCTTCACCGCACCCAGCTACTTCACCAAGTGTTTCAAGGACGAATTCGGCGTGTTGCCCGGCGAGGCCAGGAAGGACTGACGGTCCAGCTGGATGGCGGACAGTAGTTCCTCATGGCTGACAAAAGTATAATTGCAATTTTTTTCATAAAAAAATTTGTTTTTCTCCTTTCTTTTTTTACCTTTGCAGAAAGAAAGGAGATTTGCTATGCCCAGAAAGAAAGATGGAATGCTCTATGAAGTGCTGCCGCGCCCCACAAACGGTGCGGACGGCAAACCGTTGCTCTACGTGCGTCCCGCCCAAAAGTTCAAGTATAATATTGACTCCATTGACGATTTCTGCCACAAGTATCGTGGCATGGTCAGTGGCGAGATGAGACGTCTCTTTACCTTGTTCCTTGATGTGGGGACATGGCTGATGCACGACGGGTCACGCATAGAGACACCCATTGGCTCGTTTGCGCCGAAGCTGAAGCTGTCAGGCGACTTTACTGACCCCAAGCAGATCAAGAGCAAGGACGTGAGTCTGGCCACCATTGAGTTCATACCCTCCAAGGAGTTCGTCAGTGCCATGGAGAAGTATCTGGACACCGGATTCCGCGAGAAGTATGACGTGCTGCAGCGAAAGCCCATCCACGAACTGCGGCAGAGTGGTGCCATTGAAGCGGCGCTTCAGGAGCTTTGCGCTAATCGGAATTCCTTTGGCATTGACCACTTTGTGGCACTGACGGGCATGAAGTATAACACCGCCAGAGTGTTTTTGAACAAGCTGTGCCAAGGAGAGTATCCCCGTCTGAGAAAGTTTAAGTATGGCAATAAGCTGTGCTATCGGGATGCCTCTAAAGAATAGGTGATAGGAAAACAGGGTTTTACCGCCCGCTGTTAGAATGAACACCGCCCGCTGTTAGTTCTAACAGCGGGCGGTGTTATAATTAACGGCGGCCGCTGTGTTCCGTTTTCCCCAAACCTTTCTCCCCTTTTCCCCGGCAGTTTCTCCCAGTTTCCCCGGGGGTTTCTCCCAGTTTTTCCTCATCTCACCGTTAAGTGGAAGCATCCCTGCTTCACTTCGTGCTTGATGTAGCAGCGCCCGTTGCGGCGCATGTCGCGAAGCACTTCGGAGAGCACCCACTTCAGCGTGTCATTGCGGACCTCGCGGGTGATGGGCTGATAGCGGTTGTAGCAAATATCGACCGTAGTACCGTAGAGGTGGCAGGAGTTCTCGGTGGCATTACCGTTGCCACGGCGCAGACGCGCCACGTCTGCCTCGGTACGTAGTACGCTGGTGACAATGATACGGTGCAAGGGAACACCCTTCACATAGAGGCTGTCCTGAAAGGCCCTGCCGATATCCTGCAGCAACACACTGGCACGTGGAACGAGGTAAGGAATAGAGGAATACAACGGGTCAATGTGGAAATAGGGATTGGCACCGACATACACCAGTTCCTTCATGCGCTGCTCGGCATCCTGACGGTTTTTGACGGGTGTGACGCCCCAACGGCGGGCAGCTGACAACTGGCGGTCGTTGCTGTCGGGGAACTCCACATGATAGCTGGTGACGCCGTTGATACGGTGTGGCCTGCTGATTGTCATAGGGGCTACAGATGTTATAGCATCTATAGTATCTATGGAGGCTGTAGGAGCTGCCGACGCAATCGTTTCACTATCAGTTGTGGCTTCCATAGGAGGCTCGCTTTCTGTCAGGGCTGTTGTCACGGTGTCAACAGCCACCTCTTGAAGTTCTGCCGCTGTCGTCCATTTGTTGTCGCCCTCGAAGACAAGACGCGTCAAAGCCAGCAGCGCCACCACGATGACGAAGCCCAACAGATAGGTGTTTTTTCGTATTTTCATGAATATAATTCGTTTCGAGGGGGCAAAGTTACAAAAATATTCGTAACTCTGACGTCTTACGACGTCGAAATTACTCCCACTCGGTAAAAAAAGAAATAATTTTCTTTGTTTTACTCTCGTTTATTCGTAACTCTGACGTCTGACGACGTCGAAATTACTCACACTCGGTAAAAAAAAGAAATAATTTTCTTTGTTTTACTCTCGTTTATTCGTAACTTTGCAAGCAAATTTTAAAAAAAGGACCAATTGATAGAGAAGCATATCGTTTTGGAGGACATCGACTGCGTGATGTTCTATGGTGCCAATAACGTGCATCTGCAGATGCTGAAGGCGTTTTACCCGAAGCTCCGCATCGTGGCACGCGATAATGTGTTGCGCGTGCTGGGCGACGAGGAACAGATGGCAGCCTTTGAGGAAAGTGTGGAGAAACTGCGCGAGCATGTACTGAAGTTCAATTCCCTGAAGGAAGAGGACATCATCGACATTGTCAAGGGACGCCGCACACGTGACGACGTGCCGAAAGACGTACTGGTATATTCCATGTCGGGACGCCCCATCAAGGCACGCTCGGAGAACCAACAGCGGCTGATTGACCTGTATCAGGAGAACGACATGGTGTTTGCCGTAGGACCTGCCGGAACGGGCAAGACATATCTTTCCATAGCACTGGCCGTAAAGGCGCTAAAGGAGAAAACTGCTAAGAAAATCATCCTCTCGCGACCGGCCGTAGAGGCTGGCGAGAAACTAGGATTCCTGCCTGGCGACATGAAGGACAAGATAGATCCCTACCTGCAACCGCTATACGACGCGCTGGAGGACATGTTACCGCAGGTGAAACTACAGGACTTGATGGCACAGCACGTCATACAGATAGCCCCGTTGGCTTTCATGCGCGGACGTACGTTGAGTGACGCGGTGGTCATACTGGACGAGGCACAGAACACAACGCCGCAACAGATTCGCATGTTCCTGACCCGCATGGGATGGAACACGAAAATGATTATAACAGGCGACACGTCGCAGATTGACCTGCCCCGGCCGCAGAAGAGCGGACTGGTGGAGGCACTCCATATATTAAATAATGTGGAGGGCATTGGTATCGTGGAACTGAACCAGAAGGACATCGTACGCCATAAACTGGTGACACGCATCGTCAAGGCATACGAGCGTTTTGACTCTTTACCCCCTAAGCCAGGGGGCAGGGGGTCTGAAGAAGAGACAGTGGATAATAACAATAAAGTATAAACTAATAAATGGTCGTTCAGACCCCATTCCCCTGACTTAGGGGGCAAAAAAGACAATGAAAGCATTAACAAAGACCGAGTTCCAATTCAAGGGACAGAAGAGTGTGTACCACGGAAAGGTACGCGACGTGTACAACATCAACGACGACCTGATGGTGATGGTGGCTACCGACCGCATCTCAGCTTTCGACGTCATCCTGCCGAAGGGCATACCCTACAAGGGACAAGTGCTCAACCAAATCGCGGCGAAGTTTCTGGATGCCACCAGTGACATCTGTCCCAACTGGAAACTGGCAACGCCCGACCCGATGGTAACCGTAGGACTGAAGTGCGAGGGTTTCCGCGTGGAGATGATTATCCGCGGCATACTGACAGGCTCAGCATGGCGCGACTACAAAAACGGCTGTCGTGAGATATGCGGTGTGAAACTGCCCGACGGAATGCGTGAGAACGAGCGATTCCCGGAACCCATCATTACCCCGACTACAAAAGCTGACGAGGGCCACGACCTGAACATCTCGAAGGAAGAGATTATTGCACAGGGCATCGTATCGGCAGAAGACTACGCCGTCATGGAGAAATATACACGCCAGCTCTTTACCCGTGGACAGGAGATTGCTCAGAAACAGGGCCTCATCCTCGTCGATACAAAGTATGAGTTCGGCAAACGCGACGGAAAGGTGTACCTCATCGACGAGATTCACACGCCCGACTCAAGCCGTTACTTCTATGCCGACGGCTACGAGGAGAAGTTTGCCAAGGGTGAACCCCAAAAGCAGCTCTCAAAGGAGTTCGTACGCCAGTGGCTCATAGAGCATAACTTCATGAACGAGCCAGGACAGGTGATGCCCGAGATAACCGACGAGTACGCTGAAAGTGTCTCCGACCGCTACATCGAGCTCTACGAACACATCACAGGCGAGAAGTTCCAGAAGGCAGCCTACAGCGAAGACCTGGCTGCACGAATAGAGAAGAACGTCAGCGAGTGGCTGGAAAAGAAGTAAGAAGCGAATCATTTGCTACCACTCTGACAATGGGCTACGAGCAGGAGAGAATCAAGCCATACAACGAAGGCGAAAAGGGCCAGCAGGTTGAGCAGATGTTTGACAACATCGCACCTACCTATGACCAGCTGAACCACCGGCTGTCGTGGAACATTGACCGCGGGTGGCGCAGAAAAGCCATCCAGGCGCTGGCACCCTACCACCCGCAGCTGATGCTCGACATTGCCACTGGTACAGGCGACTTTGCCATCCTTGCAGCACAGATGCTCAAGCCCCAGCAACTGCTGGGCACAGACATCAGCGAGGGCATGATGGACATCGGCCGCCAGAAGGTGAAGCAGTTCGGACTGGACGACACCATCCGCTTTGAACGCGAAGACTGCATGGCACTGTCGTTCCAGGACAATACGTTTGATGCCGTGACGGCAGCCTTCGGCATCCGCAACTTCCCTGATCTGGACAAGGGGCTTGCTGAGATGTGCCGAGTGCTGAAACCCGGAGGACACCTGAGCATCGTGGAACTGACCACACCCGTCACGTTCCCCATGAAACAGCTGTTCAGCATCTACAGCCACACGATACTACCCGTTTACGGACGGATGATATCCAAGGACACCAGTGCCTACAGCTACCTGACGCGTACCATCGAGGCATTCCCGCAGGGAGAGCGCATGATGGACATCCTGAAGAAGGCCGGTTTCCAGGAAACCCGCTTCGAACGGCTCACCTTCGGCATCTGCACGTTATATACGGCTACGAAGTGACTTTGCCCCCCCAAAGTTAGGGGGCTGGGGGTCTGAACAGGCGCAGACTACCTATAACTAATAATAATTCAACGGGGTGTGAATAAACGCCTGTTCATACCCCCAACCCTAACTTAGGGGACTAAAAAACAAGATGGACAAATACGGACTTATTGGCTACCCTCTGGGACACTCATTCTCCATCAGCTACTTCAACCAGAAGTTCAAGGATGAGAACATCGACGCCGTGTATGAGAATTTCGAGATTTCCTGCATCGACCTGTTGGCAGAGGTATTGGACTCCAACCCCAACCTGAAGGGACTCAACGTTACCATACCCTACAAGGAGAAGGTCATTCCCTTCCTGGACAGCATCAGCCCAGAGGCACGAGCCATAGGAGCCGTCAACGTCATCAAGGTCATCCATGAGGGCAAGAAGGTGAAACTCAAGGGATACAACTCTGATGTCATCGGTTTCACGCAAAGCATAGAGCCCATGATTGAAACGCGCTTCCACAAGAAAGCACTCATCCTGGGAACTGGCGGAGCATCGAAAGCCATCGACTATGGACTGAAGTCGCTGGGACTGGAGACGGTCTTCGTCAGCCGCTACGAACGTCCAGGAACCATACAGTACCAGAGTATTACACCCGAAGTGGTGAAGGAATACAACGTCATCGTCAACTGCACACCACTCGGCATGTACCCCAAGACGGAGGAGTGTCCCCTGCTGCCCTACGAGGCAATGGACTCACGGACCATCCTATATGACCTCATCTACAACCCTGACGAAACAATGTTCATGAAGCGAGGCGCCGAATATGGAGCCAACGTAAAGAACGGACTGGAAATGCTCCTCCTGCAGGCTTTCGCCTCGTGGGAGTTCTGGCATGAGAAATAAGTGATAAGTGACAAGTATGGACAACAGATATATGCAACGCGGTGTGAGTGCCGCCAAGGAAGATGTGCACAACGCCATCAAGAACATAGACAAGGGTATCTTCCCACAGGCTTTCTGCAAGATTATCCCCGACATACTGGGCGGAGACCCTGAGTACTGTAACATCATGCATGCCGACGGCGCAGGAACCAAGTCGAGCCTCGCCTACATGTACTGGAAAGAAACGGGCGACCTCTCCGTATGGAAGGGCATTGCACAGGACGCCATCGTCATGAATACCGACGACCTGCTCTGCGTGGGAGCCGTGGATAACATCCTCGTCAGCTCCACCATCGGGCGCAACAAGATGCTTGTGCCAGGTGAGGTCATATCAGCCATCATCAACGGCACGGACGATTTACTCCAAGAGTTGCGCGACATGGGCATCGGCATCTGGCCCACAGGCGGGGAGACTGCCGACGTAGGCGACCTCGTACGCACCATCATCGTTGACAGCACCGTTACATGCCGTATGCGACGCAAGGACGTCATCGACAATGCCAACATCCGTCCTGGCGACGTCATCGTGGGTCTTTCTTCTACAGGACAGGCCACCTACGAGAAACGCTATAACGGCGGCATGGGCTCCAACGGCCTTACATCTGCCCGCCACGATGTGTTCAGCAAGTATCTGGCAGAAAAATACCCCGAGAGTTACGACCATGCCGTGCCTGACGAACTGGTCTATAGCGGAAAGTATCGTCTGACTGATGGTGTTGACGGTTCACCCGTCAATGCCGGCCAACTCGTACTCTCCCCCACCCGTACCTACGCGCCTGTCATCAAGAAACTGCTGGACGAGCTACGTCCGGAGATTCACGGCATGGTACATTGTACCGGCGGCGCACAGACCAAGGTGCTCCACTTCGTCAGCGACAACTGCCGCGTCATCAAGGACAACATGTTCCCCGTACCCCCACTCTTCAAAGCTATCCATGAGTGCTCAGGCACAGACTGGCGCGAGATGTACCAGGTGTTCAACATGGGTCACCGCATGGAGATATACGTACGTCCAGAGATGGCAGAGAAGGTCATCGCCATTTCGAAGAGTTTCAACATCGACGCACAGGTAGTCGGCCACATTGAGGAGGGACAGAAGAGCCTCACCATCAAGAGCGAGTTCGGAACCTTCACCTATTAACTTTAACGTACCCACACATTTGTTTAAATGTCCTGTACGTTGCGACTTTGTCGCAACCCCCAAAAAGAAATTATGGAGAATAACAGCATACTACAGAAACTAGAAGGTCTGGAAGCACGCTTCGAGGAGGTATCGACGCTGATTACCGACCCTAACGTCATCAGCGACCAGCAACGTTTTGTGAAACTGACAAAAGAGTATAAGGACCTGGGCGACATCATGGATGCCCGCAAACGTTACATCGCCTGTCTGAACGCCATCAAGGAGGCCAAGGACATCCTCGCTAACGAGGACGACCCCGAGATGAAGGAAATGGCACGCGAGGAACTGGCTACCAACGAGGAGTTGCAGCCTCGGCTGGAAGAGGAAATCAAGATTGCCCTCATACCTAAGGACCCCGAGGACGGGAAAAACGTGGAGATGGAGATACGTGCCGGAACGGGCGGCGACGAGGCGTGCCTCTTTGCCGGCGACCTGTTCAAGATGTACAAGGCCTTTTGCGAGTCGAAGGGCTGGCAGGTGGCTGTCACCAGCGTCTCCGAGGGTGCCGTGGGCGGATTCAAGGAGATAGACTTCTCCGTCAGCGGTGCCGACGTCTATGGAACACTGAAATATGAGTCGGGCGTACATCGCGTACAACGGGTTCCCGTCACCGAGTCAAACGGACGAATGCAGACATCTGCTGCCACAGTTGCTGTGCTGCCCGAGGCTGATAAATTCGAAGTGAACATCAACGAGGGTGAAATCAAGTGGGACACTTTCCGCAGCTCTGGTGCCGGTGGTCAGAATGTGAACAAAGTGGAATCGGGCGTCCGTCTGCGCTATATGTGGAAGAACCCCAATACGGGTGAAACCGAGGAAATCCTCATTGAGTGTACTGAGACGCGAGACCAACCCAAGAACAAGGAACGTGCCCTCTCACGCCTCTATACCTTTATCTATGACAAGGAGCACCAGAAGTATGTAGATGACATCGCCTCGCGCCGTAAGACACTTGTATCAACCGGTGACCGCTCGGCAAAGATACGCACTTACAACTGGCCGCAGGGACGCGTCACTGACCACCGCATCGGCTACACCACCCATGACCTGCAGGGATTCCTTGGAGGTGACATACAGGCAATGATTGACGCACTGACCGTGGCGGAGAATGCCGAACGAATGAAAGAAGCAGAACTATAAAGAATTGTGATTATGACCAGACAGGAGTTAATACAGCAAATCCGCGAGAAGCAATCGTTTCTCTGCGTGGGTCTCGATACAGACCTGAACAAGATACCCCAATGTATCATCGACGAGGCAAAGGCCAAGGACGGCGACGATTATGTCTTCCGTGCACTCTGTGAATTCAATGCCCTCATCATTGACGCCACAGCACCTTATTGCGTGGCCTACAAGCCCAACTTGGCCTTCTACGAGGCGTATGGTGTTGAAGGTATCATGGCGTTCGAGGCTACCATTGACTATCTGAAAGAAGAATACCCCAACCACTTCATCATCGCCGATGCAAAGCGCGGTGATATCGGCAACACATCGAAGATGTACGCTAAGACCTTTTTCGAGGAGTATGACGTCGATGCGCTGACCGTTGCGCCCTATATGGGCGAGGACAGTGTTACCCCCTTCCTTGGCTACGACGGCAAATGGGTTATCCTGCTGGCGCTGACCAGCAACAAAGGTAGCCAAGACTTCCAACTGACGACCTCCCCCGCCCCCTCCAAAGGAGGGGAGCCTGAGCGACTCTTTGAGAAGGTGCTGAAAGTATCACAGCAGTGGGGCAATGAAGAGAACATGATGTACGTAGTGGGGGCAACCCAAGGCCGAATGTTCGAAGACATCCGGCGAGTAGCACCACGTCACTTTCTGCTCGTGCCGGGCGTAGGAGCCCAGGGCGGCAGTCTGGAGGAGGTCTGCCGTTACGGCATGATACCTGGTGACTGCGGTCTGCTGGTCAATTCCTCACGCGGTATCATCTACGCCAGCAACGGCGACGACTTCGCAGAAGTGGCAGCCGAAAAGGCCAAGGAGCTACAGCAGCAAATGGCAGCACTGTTGAAATAAAAAGAAGATGTTTGAGTAAGTGAAGAAACAAGGGGAAGCAAACTGCCTCCCCTTGTTTCTTTCCTTTATTTAGAATGTATAGCCGAGACTAAAGAGCAACTGATGGCGGGTATTCTTTACCTTTACTACGTCAGACAGTACATCGTCTGCAGGATTCTCTGCATCAACGTAATTGGGGAAGGGAGCAAACTCACCCTTCGTTGTGCTTAACTGGTAGGCAGCGGAAATATTGACTTTTCCGATGGTATAGCCTACACCAGCTGTAACGCGGTTGGTAGCCTGCCAGTTAGTATAGTCAGTAGCAGTGGACACATAGGTTCCGTCGCTATCGAGCGTGACATCCTTGAAACCGTCCTTCTCAAACATGGGACTAACGTAGTTATAACCCACGCGGAGCGCCAATTCTGGCATCGGCTTAAACTCAGCACCGAGTTTAAGCGTATGAACACCCTTGAGCGTCTGCTCCGTATGCCCGTTCATGATGTCATCGCTTTCCGAGCGGTCGCCGCTATTGTCACCCCAGTAATTGTAATAGGAACCGGTAATGAAGCGTGTATCAGTACTGCCATAGCTGGCATACTCGTACGTTGCGCCTAAGGCTACCTGTGTGCCGAAGGTATGGCCCAGACTGGCACCAAATTTCCAGGGGGTATAGACCTTGTACCTGTACGAGTCAGTTGTCGATACTGTATAGCTACCGTCGGAAACAGCTGTCTCATTGCTCGTGGTGAGGGTGTAGAACGTAGGCGAAGACACATAGAGTCCAAAACGGAAGGGTGAGTACTCAACAGGGCGGAAGATAGCACCCAACTTGACATCATAACCTGTACCGGTAATTCGGCGGGTGTCGCTGACTGTCAAGTTGAACGGTGCATATTCTTCTTTTTCAGGAACAATATGCTCATTGTATTCTCCGTGGTGACGGTAGTGGACGTCGTGGATGCCCACGGTCAAACCCAGATAGACGCGGTTATTGATATTACCACTCAAGTTGAAGTCGTACTCGCCTATATAACCCTTTTCGGCACGCTTCAGGTCATAGCGGTCAGCCTCCGAATAAAACCATTGGTTGTTGGTTGCGTCATAGATGCCGCCCTCTGCATAGGCATCATCGAGTTGGCTACATGAGAGGTAAGGATAATCAAACATGGGTCTCCCTTCTTTATCGTACTCGTAGAGCAGGTAGTTCTTGGCCTTGGCATAGGTCAGCTTGTTCTGCGAGGCTCCTGACAGGCGGTCGGAAACACCAAGGATATAGTCGAAGTTACGACTCTTGTGGTAGTTAAAGGCGAAGTTGAAGAACGACTGCTTCTGTCCACTGGTATTGGTGCTCCACACAAAGCCAGCCTGGTCAAACGAGCCGTAGGTAGCCTTGGCATTGGTCATGTCCGCTGCGTCAGACTGCGACACAAAACCGAAGGACACACTGGCCGTAGATTTGCGGAAGAGTCCGATACCGGCAGGGTTGGAGCCGATGGTAGAAAGATCGGCACCAAGGGCTTCCATGGCACCTCCCATACCCACATAGCGAGCCGTTCCGTTCAAGTCTTCAGAAACGATCTTGGCATTCTCGTAGGTTTCCTGTGCCGAAGCGGACATCACTGACGCCGCTAACAGCGATATATAAAATAACTTTTTCATAGTCTCATTGTCTGCTTTGTATTCTCTGTCTATGTTTTATCTGGTTCAACGCGCATAGAGGCATCAGCGTCTGCCACCGAAGTGACCACCGCCGCCACCGGAGCGAGTGCCGCCACCACCGCCAAAGCTACCGCCACCAGAGCGACTGCCACCGCCGAAGCTGCCACCACTGTAGGTGTTATGGCTACGGGTCGGCGTGGAATTGTTGTAGGTAGGTGTATAACTGTTGGTCGTACGAATACGGGTGGTACGTGTACCACCGAAGGTACCGTTACGCACGCTACGTCCTCCAAACGTACCAGAAGAGAATGTCGCGGAGCGTCCGTTACGTACACCACGAGGTGCTGCGGCATAGTGACCTCCAGAACCGCCATAGTGACGACGACTTGGATAATAGGTAATTACACTATAAGACGGAACATACCACGGACGATACCAACCACCATACCAACCACTATACCAAGGATAGTACCAGTCGCCGTACCAGCCTGTGCGCCATGGAGAATACCATGAGTAGCCATAGTACCAGGGGTCGTACCAGGGGTCGTACCAAGGGGAGTACCACGTGCTACGTCCAGCATAATAGCCAGCCCAGAACTCGGTGCTGGGTTCGTAACCGTCGAAACGGTGCATACGACGGGTATAACGGTAGTCGTAAGGCTCTTCTAAGTTGGTAGAGTCAGGATAGACTCCCACCACTGCATCGAAGTGAATGCTGTCGTTACCAAGAGAGTCCAGCATCTCAACGTAACTACCACGACGGTTGTACTCGTCAATGCTGCGGCGTGAACCTATATAATAGGTATCACGGGGCATGCCGTATTCGCGTGCAGTCTGCTCAGCCAGTTCCTTGGTAGGAACAAAGTACATGTCGTCTTGGGCAAAAAGACCCAACGGCATGCCTGCTGCAAGGAGGGATAACAATACTAACTTCTTCATGTTTTGATCGTTTTATAATTTGACGATACAAAATTATTTATTATTTTCATGCAAAATTAAGGAAAAACCCTAAAACGCAGTAGGATTTTCCCTATTTTTTTATACTTTTGCCTGCAAATTAACATAATCATGAAGTATTTTGAGGTAAAATTCAGCATAAAATGTCCCCAAGAGGACATGATGCAGGATGTTCGTGACGTTTTGGCTGCTGTTGCAGGAGATGCAGGTTTCGAAACATTTGAGGAGACTGACGAAGGACTTAACGGCTACGTCCAACAGGCGTTATTTGACCAAACAGCGTTGGATGAGGCTTTGGAAGCATTTCCATTTGAGGACGCCAGCATTACGTATGAAGTGGCGGAAGCCGAAGACCAGGACTGGAACGCCGAATGGGAAGCTGAAGGCTTTGAGCCCATTGTGGTTGCCGACGGTCAACTTGTCGTACATGACGGACGTCATCTGCCAGCCACCAGCCACCAGTCACCCGTCACCATTGAGATTGATGCCCGAATGGCATTTGGAACGGGAACCCACGAGACGACCAGGCTCATGCTAACGACCTTGCTATCCCTGGCTCCTCACTTCTCGTCCATCTTGGATTGTGGAACGGGAACCGGAATCCTGGCTATTGCAGCACTCAAGCTTGGTGTCACAAAGGCCGTGGGCTACGATATTGATGAGTGGAGTGTGGATAATGCCCGCCACAATGCCGTTATCAATCAGGTGGACGAGCGCTTCACACCGCTGTTCGGCGATGCTACAGTACTGGACACAATATCAGAAACATTCGACGTGGTGATGGCCAACATCAACCGCAATATCCTGCTCAACGACATGCCCCGTTGGGTCAGTCACATGCACCCAGGTTCTCGACTGCTGCTCAGCGGATTCTACGAAACGGACACTCAGATGCTTATTGAAAAGGCTAAGGAATTAGGTTTGTCTTTCGAAGGTCAGCTGTCCGACCATGAATGGACGTGTTTGACTTTTAGTCTTCACTAATACAAAGTTCCTGCAACTCACGGAAGTTGCCATTGTAGATATTCAAGTCAACAAGGCCATTGATACCTGGCAGACGTCCAACGTCCGTGTGCTGCCAAAAATGCCAGGCACCATTGTACTCCACCTTATCCACATAGTAGTGGGCTATCCAGTAAGGGTAGTCGTTAAATCGTTTGTCGCCCAGATACTGAGTCTTAAACTTATAAAAGGTATAGATGATGGGCTTCACGCCGTAGTGATGCTCCACAATGTCGAGCCATTTCTGAACGCTGTCGCGAAACTGCGCATCGGTAAGGTTTGGGTTCTTCTGTTCTACGTCGAGTACCGGCGGCAAGTCGCCCGTCTGAAGCTTTGCATGGCGGATGAAGTAACGTGCCTGAGCCGTTGCACTGCTCTTGACACTCCAGTAGTGGTAGGCACCGCGAATAAAACCATGCTTCTTGGCCATGCGGAAATTATGAGGGAAGTACTCATCAACAACGGTTGCGCCTTCCGTTGCCTTCATCACGACGAAACGGACGGGGTTACCACCTATGTCAGCATGGGCTGCCAACGTGTCCCATTGAATACTGCCCTGATGATGGGAGATGTCTATACCGTGAATCTCATAACCCTCCGGATAGCTGACATCACCATACAATGCCCGCCAGCGGAAACCGTAGGGACTCACGAAGAAATAGTAAAAGAACCAGATGTAGCCTGCAGCAACAAGCAAGCCGCCAAACCACCACGCCTTGCCGGGCACGCGTTGCAGGAAACGAACAAAAGCGTTAGTACGCCGTTGGCCGCTTGGCCCATGATAGATATGGGTGAGCCCAACGCCCTTACGGCGTACTACACGCTTCTTCTGTGACATGAGTTATGGAGTGTTTTGACTCCTTTTCAATTATTTAGCCTGTTCAAGTGCTAAGGTACGGGTCGGCTGGTCACAAACCTCCGTCGGTCCCCAGTACTGGATAGGTCCGGGATAGACGTAAGCCGTCTCACGGGCCCAGCGGTCACGTTCCTTGGCAAATGCCTTGAAGGGAGCGCCGTCAAGCTCAACAAGTGCCTTGCGGATAACAGGTTTCATCTCACCGTTACGCTTCTCCATGTTCATCATCATGGTGATGGGCACACCACCGGCAATCCACTGGTCAGCAGGAGCCGTCGTATTCTTCACGATAGCCATGTAACCGGTCTTACCGTTGGCGATGAGCTGTGCGGCTGAGGTACCCAAGGCGTAGCAGTAGTCTGCATCGAAGTTAGAAGGTGCAGCGCAGCGTCCCTCGTAACCGAAGAAGTGGTGCTGGGTAGCGAACTTACCAACATACTTGCCTTGCTTCTTCATCTTCTCGAGCTTCTGTGCTACCATCGTAGAGAGCAGTTTCTCGGTCTCGATGAGTGATACCTGTACGTTGCCGTGAGGATCGCGGTCGAGAGCAAGCTGACGAGCTACACCGGTAGGCAGAGAGTTGAACACAGCAAGGTTTTCCTCAGTGAGGTGAGCCTTCACGAAGTCGATAGACTCATGACGGTCAAGGTTCTTTGCCTCAGGCATTGCGAGCACGTCGTTCAGCTGGGCAATGAGCTTCTTGATGGCAGGGATGAATTCAATAACACCCTCGGGAATGATGACAGTTCCGAAGTTGTTGCCATCGGCAGCACGCTGGCAAACCGCATTGGAGATGTACTCCACGATATCGTTCAGGCTCATAGCCTTAGCCTCGATTTCCTCGGAAACAAGACAGATGTTGGGCTGTGTCTGCAGGGCGCACTCCAAGGCGATGTGAGAAGCCGAGCGACCCATCACCTTGATGAAGTGCCAGTACTTACGGGCAGAGTTACAGTCGCGCTCAATGTTACCAATGAGCTCAGAGTATGTCTTACAAGCGGTATCGAAACCGAACGAGGTCTCAATCTGATCGTTCTTCAGGTCACCGTCAATGGTCTTCGGGCAACCAATTACCTGTACGCCGTACTGCTTGGCAGCATAGTACTCAGCCAGTACGCAGGCATTCGTGTTGGAGTCGTCACCACCAATGATAACAAGTGCCTTGATATCCAGTTCACGCAGAATCTGCAGACCCTTCTCAAACTGTTCTTCCTTCTCCAGCTTCGTACGACCGGAACCAATCATGTCGAAACCACCGGTATTGCGGTACTCGTCGATGATGTCAGCGGTCAACTCCATATAGTCGTGGTCAACAAAGCCGCCAGGACCCAGGATAAAGCCGAACAGGCGGTTCTCGGGGTTCAGACGCTTCAGCTGGTCAAAGAGACCTGTAATAACATTGTGGCCACCAGGAGCCTGACCACCTGAAAGGATAACGCCTACATTCATCTTGGCGTTGTTGGCAGCTTCACCTGGCACAAACTCTACGAGCGGCATGCCGTAGGTGTTCGGGAACAGCTTCTTGATTTCATCCTGGTTGTCCACACTCTGCGTGGGAGCACCTTCTTTTACCTTAACTGCGCCTTGAAGTGCCTTCGGCAACTTCGGCTGATAAGCAGCTCTTGCAATCTGCAATGCACTTTTTTCCATGTCTGTTTGTAATTTATTTTAATGAATAACTGAATTTTCGAGCTGCAAAAATAATCCTTTTTCGCGAAAAATAAGAAGAAAAAGGGGTAAAATTACGTTTTTAAGACTTTTTTAAGGAGCAAAGCCTTGCCATTTCAACTTTTTTCCGTATCTTTGACGAAAATATTTATGAGAATGTTATTGAATGGAGGATTTACACTATGGCAAAAAGAAGAATTTTAAAGCGTAGCATTACTGAAATTTGTAGCGCACTTTTCGCAGAAGGCGTAGCATCATCGTTAGAGAATGCACATCCTGAGGATGCAGAGGCAATACTGAGTTCTATCCTCAAGATGGAGACTGACTTCATCTGCAGGATTTCGCATGTGGAGCCGGGCATGAAGCCCAAACTCTATTTCAAGGACCTCATTGAGAAATTCAATGCCCAGGTTATTGAGATGGTAGATCAAATCAACAACGCAAGATAAGGAATGGGACAATTCTGCCGTTGGCTGTTATACAAGAAGATGGGATGGAAACTGAACGTCACCGAGCCCCATCCCGACAAAAGCATCATCTGCCTGGCGCCGCACACCAGCAACTGGGATTTTCTCATCGGACAGCTCTATGCCCGAGCTGAAGGCATGACCGTCAACTTCCTGATGAAGAAGGAGTGGTTTTTCTGGCCCCTTGGACCTGTCTTCAAGAAGATGGGCGGCATTCCCGTATGGCGCACCAAGCACACCAGCATGACCGACAACCTGGCAGAAACGGCACGGCAGCGAGAGAAGTTCCTGCTTTGCATTACACCAGAAGGCACGCGTTCGCGCAACGAAGAGTGGAAAAAAGGTTTCTACTTCATTGCGCAGAAAGCGGGCATCCCTATCCTACTCTACGGTGTGGATTACGAGAAGAAAATCATCCAATGTACCAAGACCATCGTTCCCAATGGCGACATTGACAACCAGATGCGCGAAATTAAACTATACTTCAAGGACTTTATTGGCAAGAAGCCACAAAACTTTACGACAGGAAAAATATGAAAAACTTTTTCATGGCAGCCATCATGACATGGATGCTTGCAGTCCCCGCACAACAGGCAGAGGCCCAGACAAAACTGTGGGGGGACATCGAATACGACGGAAAACCATGGGTGGAGAACATTTCTTCACCCCGTAAGATATCGCACGGATTACAAAACCGCCACATCGCCCTTTGGGCCAGTCACGGCCGCTATTACGACAAGAGCAAGAGCAGCTGGCAATGGCAGCGCCCAAAACTGTTCAGCACCACGGAAGACCTCTACACGCAGACCATCGTCGTTCCTTACCTTATGCCCATGCTCGAGAATGCCGGGGCCATCATTTTCTCTCCCCGTGAACGCGACTGGCAGCGCTTTGAAGTCATCGTCGATAACGACGCCCCGAATCCAGGTACCTCTTATATTGAAATAGATGGCAGCGAGCGCTGGAAGCGTAGCGCACAGAGAGGTTTTGCTCTTCATGGGGGCTACTATCACGACGGCGAGAACCCTTTTGCCGCAGGTAGTGCCCGCGAGGTAAAGGCCACGAAGAAAAAGAAGAACTACAGCCTTGTGTCGTACCAGCCCTACCTTCCGTCGGCAGGCCGCTATGCGGTCTATGTCAGCTACCAGACACAGCCGAAAAGCGTTGACGATGCCCACTACATCGTGTGGCATAAAGGTGAGAAGACCGAGTTTCATGTCAACCAGCAGATGGGTGGCGGCACCTGGGTCTATCTGGGTACCTTTGACTTCGACAGCGGCAGCAATGAGTTCAACCGCGTAGTCATCACCAACCAGAGTCACAACAAGAAAGGCATTGTCACCACCGATGCCGTACGCTTCGGCGGCGGAATGGGTAATATTGAACGCGGCGGAACAGCCAGCGGACTGCCCCGTGCCCTGGAAGGTGCCCGCTACTATGCCCAGTGGGCCGGTATGCCCTACGATATTTATAGTGTCAAGGCAGGCAGCGACGACTACGCCGACGACATCAACGTGCGTCCGCTCATGACCAACTATATGGCAGGCGGTTCCTGCTATGTGCCCGCCCATGAGGGACTGGGTGTTCCCTTGGAACTGGCGCTCGCCATCCATAGCGATGCCGGCTTTTCCAAAAACGGCGCAGACCTTGTCGGCTCACTGGCCATCTATACTACAAACATCAACGACGGACGGCTGAACTGCGGTCTGCCACGACTGATGTCAAAAGGATTGGCCGAGTCGTTGCTGGCAAACGCCAAGAGCGACATTGAAGCCACCTACGGCAAATGGGAGCGCCGCTACCTGTGGGACCGCAACTATGCTGAGACGCGCATTCCCGAGGTGCCCAGCGCTATCTTCGAGACACTGTCCCACCAGAACTTCCCCGACATGGCAATGGGCCAGGACCCTAACTTCCGCTTCACGCTGGCACGCAGCATCTACAAGAGCATCCTGCGTTATGTCAATGGTCAGCACGGCGAGTCGTCCGTCATCACGCCTCTGGCTCCCGATCACTTCTCCGTAGAACTGAAACACGACGAGGCACGTCTGTCGTGGGAACCTGTTGCCGACCCGCAGGAGCCCAGCGCGGAACCCACCGGCTATATTGTCTATACCGCCATTGGCGATGCCGACTTCGACAACGGCACCTACGTCAAGTCAAGCCATTACAAGCTCGAGCTGGAGCCGAACGTGCTCTACAACTTCAAGGTGGCAGCCGTCAACAAGGGTGGACGCAGCTTCACCACCGAGGTGCTCTCAGCACTCTACAACCCCATTGCCGACAAGACCGTCATGATAGTCAACGGCTTCCAACGCCTGGCATCGCCCGCCGTCCGCAACAATGCTTCGGAACAGGGCTTCGACTTCGATGTTGACCCTGGCGTCACCATGGGTCGGACTGCAGGATGGATTGGCAAACAGACCAACTTCAACAAGGCGCGCATGGGTGTCAACGGTTCGGGAGGCTTAGGATGGAGCAACGACCAGTTCTTCGGACAGTTTGTGGCGGGCAACGATTTCAACTATGTCCGCACCCATGCCACAGCCATCCAGAGTGCCGGACGCTATAGCATTGCCAGTTGCTCACGCGCCGCACTGGAGAGCGGCGGCATCAGGACCAGCCAATACGCCCTGCTGGACATCGTACTCGGACAGGAGCGTAACGACGGATACAGCCTCATCCAGTACAAGACCTTCACGCCCCAGCTGCGCAGCATCCTGCAGAACTATACCATCCGTGGCGGCAACCTGCTCGTCAGCGGGTCGTATGTCGGCAGCGACATGCAAGCCCCCGAGGAACAGCTATGGCTCACCAACGTGCTGAAATGTAACTTCACGCAGCAATACCGGGAACCGAGTGATACCATTCAAGGCATGGGCACCACGTTTCTCTATCATCACCAGCTCAATGAAGTACACTATGCTTCGACTGCCTCTGACGTGCTCGTACCGACAGACGGCACTGCCTTTGCCACGATGCTTTACGGCAACGGCACCGAGGCGTGTGTGGCATACAACGGCAACGACTACCGCGCCATCGCCATGGGATTCCCCTTCGAGTGCATCCGCGATGAAAAGAAGCGTGCCGCCATCATGCAAGGACTATTGAATTTTTTACTCAAATAACTAAAAAACATCACCACTATGACAAAAATCCAAACCAACTCTTCTGGAACCAGAAGTATCGAGATTGAGGAGAAACACCTCGAAACCATTGAGAAATACCAGCTCTTCCGCGACCTCATCGACTCCAACGGCTACGTTGACGAAGCCGTACTGGAAAAGCTCAAGCTGAACATCCGTGCCCTGCTGGAGTCTGAGACCGGACACGACAAGACTTTGCTCGACCTTTGCCTTGACGTCATCTACCATCCGAACATGAAGGCTTATGGGCTTCAGCAACTGGTACTGCTTTACATCAACTGGAAAGACCGTGCCAACAACAACCTTGGCGCCACGACACGCGCCATTCAGGGAACACCGTTTAATTAGTTGAGAGTTGAGAGTGTAGAGTTGAGAGTGTAGAGTTGAGAGTTTAGAGTTTAGAACTGTGGAGTACAAACTGACGGACTTCTTGCCGACGACCAAGAAGGAGATGGAACTGAGGGGCTGGGAAGAGGCTGACATCATTCTCTTTTCAGCTGATGCCTACGTGGATCATCCTTCGTTTGGCGCCGCTGTCATCGGCCGAACGCTCGAAGCAGCAGGCTACCGCGTGGCCATCGTGCCACAGCCTGACTGGCATGGCGACTTCCGCGACTTCAAGAAGTTAGGACGTCCACGTCTGTTCTTCGGCATTGCCCCTGGTTGCATGGACTCCATGGTCAACAAATACACTGCCAACCGCCGTCTGCGCTCCGAGGATGCCTACAGCCCCGACGGCCGTCACGACTTGCGTCCAGAGTACCCCACCATTGTCTATTCCAGGATTCTCCGTCAGCTCTACCCCGACGTGCCCATCGTCCTGGGAGGCATTGAGGCGTCCATGCGCCGCCTGACGCACTACGACTATTGGCAGGACGGGCTGCGCCCCTGTATCCTCTGTGACTCGGGAGCCGACATGATTACCTACGGAATGGGCGAGAAGACAACCATCGAACTCGCCAGGCAGTTGGCTGAGGGGCGCACCATCAGCGACATCCGCGACATTCCCCAGACGGTATATCTGTCGAAGCAGGAAGACATACCCGGTGGCATCCGAGAGGACGACATCGTGCTCCACAGCCATGAGGAGTGTCTGCGCAACAAACGCTCGCAGGCAGAGAACTTCCGGCACATCGAGGAGCAGTCGAACATGATGCATGCCCGGCGGTTGCTGCAGCCACTCACCACGCTCCGCTCATCGGGCACCCAATATGTGGTGGTCAATCCACCCTATCCGCCCATGACGACCGAGGAATTGGATGCCTCGTTCGACCTGCCCTATGCGCGCGTACCTCATATTAAATATAAAGGCAAGCGCATTCCTGCCTACGAGATGATTAAGAACTCGGTCAACATCCACCGTGGATGCTTTGGCGGCTGTGCCTTCTGCACCATCTCCGCCCATCAGGGTAAGTTCATCACCTGCCGGTCCAAGGAGAGCATTCTGCGCGAGGTACGTCAGATTGTACAGTCGCCTGAGTTCAAGGGCTATCTCTCCGATCTCGGTGGACCGTCAGCCAACATGTACGGCATGGGTGGCCGCAACAAGAACATCTGCGAGAAATGCAAGCGTCCCAGCTGCATCAACCCGCAGATATGCCCCAACCTCAACACCAGCCATGCTGCCCTGCTCGACATCTACCGCGCCGTCGATGCCATTCCCGGTGTGAAGAAGAGCTTTATCGGCAGCGGCGTGCGCTACGACCTGCTGCTGCATCGCTCCAAGGACGAAGCTGCCAACCGCTCTGCGGAGGAATATACCCGCGAACTGATTACCAAGCACGTCAGCGGACGCCTGAAGGTAGCCCCCGAGCACACCAGCGACAGTGTGCTGCGGCTCATGCGCAAGCCGTCGTTCCAGCAGTTCGAGCAGTTCAAGCGCATCTTCGACCGCATCTGTCGTGAGTCAGGACTGAACCAGCAGATCATCCCCTACTTCATCTCGTCACACCCCGGCTGTCACGAGGCCGACATGGCTGAACTCGCCGTCAAGACCAAGCACCTCGACTTCCAGTTGGAGCAGGTGCAGGACTTTACTCCGACGCCCATGACCATCTCCACTGAGACCTGGTACACTGGCTACGACCCCTATACGCTGGAACCCGTCTTCTCGGCAAAGACACAGAAAGAGAAACTTGCCCAGCGCCAGTACTTCTTCTGGTACAAGCCAGAGGAACGCCGCGGCATCGAACAGAGTCTGCGCCGCATCGGACGCGCCGACCTCATCAGCGAACTCTGCGGCTCATTCCACTCACCAAGCACCACGCACCAATCACCGAACACCACTCACCACTCACCATCCAAGCATGCAAATCATCGAACAAGCCCTCGTAGCGAAAAACCCAAAGAGAAAGAGCGAGGACGGAATCGTCGTCACCGATGACTTCATTGCCGTCATCGACGGCAGCACGTCAAAAAGCGAACTGCGCCACAGCCTGTTCCGCTCCAATGGCCGGCAATGCATGCACCTGGTCAGCCGGTTCCTGCGTCATGCCCCAAAGACCATCAGTTGCACAGCCTTCTGTCGTGGCGTCACGTCATACATCCGCAAGCATTACCGTCGTTCACTGTTGGAACGCCTTGCCCTTCACCCCGAAGACCGCATGTGTGCCTCTGCCGTCATCTTCAGCCGCGTCAGCCGCGAGGTCTGGATGATTGGCGACTGCCAATGTCTCATCGGCGGAGAACTGTACGAGAACCCCAAACCCTACGAGCAGGTCCTGGCCGAAGAGCGAGCTGCCATCATTACCGCTAACTGCTTACCGCCTACAGCTGCCCCCTCAGCCCTCACCATCCACGACACCGCCCGCGACCAGATTATCCCCCACATGAAGGAAGCCATGAAAGGACAGAACATCGACTATGCCGTCATCGACGGTTTCCCCATCCCCCTGCAGCATGTCCGCGTCATCCCGCTCGACTTCCGCCCATGGGAGATTGTCCTCGCCTCCGACGGCTACCCTTTCCTCTGCCCCACCTTGGCAGAATCGGAAGAACGGCTCGCCTGGCAGAAAACCAACGACCCGCTCAACATCGGCACCTTCAAGGCCACCAAGGCCTTCATGCAGGATAACGACTCCTTCGACGACCGCGCATACATCCGCTTCACCGTATAATCATTGTCAGCAATCCCGAGAATGAACGAGTCATACAATAATAGCGCGGAATTTGCGTTATTATGACAATGAAGGTGAATAAGACAACAACAAGATACATGATGTTACTGCTCCTTCTGCTGACAGCAGGAGCGGTGACAGCTGTGGCCCAGACGTTCACGCTGACAGGACGTGTGGTGGATGAGGAGAACAACCCCATAGAACTGGCAAATGTCAGTTGCGCCCAACAGGGAAAACTGTCCATGACAAACCTGAAGGGAGAGTTTAGCATTACACTTAAATCGGCTGATTCCGTGGTCGTTAAGTTCTCCATGGTCGGCTACAACGCCAAGCGCCGCGTCTTCCGTAATCCGAAGGGAAAGATGCAGATTGAGGTGATGCTGCCGTCACTGGAGGCCCTGGGCGAAGTGGTAGTTACCGAACGCCGCCGACAGAACACGCCGACGGAACAGCTCTCGCCTCGCGACACGAGAAATGCACCCTCGTCGAGCGGCAATGCCGTCGAGGAACTGGTGCAGCAGCAGGCTGGTGTCAGCAGTCACAACGAGTTGTCAAGCCAGTACAATGTACGTGGCGGCTCCTTCGACGAGAACTCCGTCTATATCAATCATATCGAGGTCTATCGACCGCTACTCGTACGCAGCGGCGAGCAGGAGGGACTCAGCATCATCAACCCCGACATGGTGGAGAGCATCGGCTTCTCCAGCGGCGGCTTCGAGGCCCGCTACGGCGACAAGATGTCATCGGCACTCGACATCCGCTACCGCCGGCCAGACCGTACGGAAGCTACCCTTCAGGCATCGCTGTTAGGCGGCAGCGCCTACTTCGGCATGGGCGGCAAGCGCTTCTCCATGAGCCACGGCCTGCGCTACAAGACCAACAGCTACCTGCTGGGAACGACCGACACCAAGGGCGAGTACCGCCCCAGGTTCCTGGACTACCAGACGTACCTGACCTACAAGCCCTCGAAACGCTGGCTGTTTGAGTTCATCGGCAACATCTCGGAAAACCATTACAAGTTCATTCCCGAAGACCGCGAGACATCCTTCGGCACGCTACAGAATGCCAAGACCTTCAAGGTGTATTTCGACGGTCAGGAGAAAGACCGCTTCCAGACGCTCTTCGGCAACCTGTCGATAACCTATAACATCACGCCCGACACGCACATCTCGCTGATGGGCGCAGCCTTCCACACCAAGGAGCGCGAAGCCTACGACATCATGGGACAGTACTGGCTCGACGACGCAAAGGCTGCCGAGCAACTGGCAGTGGGCACCTACATGGAACATGCCCGCAACCGCCTGACAGCCGACGTGGTGAGCGGCAAACTCATGGTGCAGCACCGCACCAAGCACCACCAGTGGGAAGGAGCATTCACCCTGAAGCGCGAACGCATTGAGGAGTACTCACGCGAATGGGAGATGCGCGACTCCAGCGGCTACTCTCTGCCCCACTCTGCCGAACGGCTGGACCTGATATACCAGCTGAAGGCCGACAACAAACTGAGTTCCACACGCACCGAAGCCTACCTGCAAGACACCTACCGCTGGGCAACGGGAGCAGAACGGCAGAGTTTCTTCACCCTGTGCTACGGCGTACGCATGAGCCACTGGTCGTTCAACGGCGAGACCACCGTTTCGCCACGCGTGGCACTGGCCATCACGCCAGCCTTCAACCAGGACATGACGTTCCGCTTCGCCACAGGACTCTACTACCAGGCACCGTTCTTCAAGGAGATGCGCGACACGACGACCATCAACGGACAGACGGTGGTGACTTTCAACGACAACATCAAGAGCCAGCGCAGCATCCACTTCGTGGCAGCCATGGACTACCGCTTCAAGATGCTGAACCGCCCGTTCCGCTTCACCGCCGAGGCTTACTACAAGGCACTCAGCAAACTGATACCCTACAACGTGCAGAACATGAAGCTGACGTACTATGGCCAGAACCTCGGCAAGGGACATGCGGCAGGCCTCGACTTCAAGCTGTTTGGCGAGTTCGTGCCAGGCACCGACTCATGGCTGACATTCTCGCTCATGTCCACCAAACAGGAGTTCAACGGCCACAGCATGCCGCTGCCTACCGACCAGCGATGGGCCATGAACCTGCACTTCACCGACTACTTCCCCGGCACCGAGCGCTGGCGTATGACGCTACGGCTGGCATTTGCCGACGGACTGCCCTTCGGAGCGCCCCACCGCGGACTGGAGTACCAGCAGTTCCGTGCCCCGGCCTACCGCCGTGCCGACATCGGACTGAGCTTCCTGGCCTATAAGAACGAGCGTACCACGTTCGGGCTGAAGCGCATCTGGCTGGGCGTCGATTGCCTCAACCTCTTCGGCATCAACAACGTCAACTCCTACTACTGGGTTACCGACGTCAGCAACCAGCAGTATGCCGTGCCCAACTACCTGACAGGCCGCCTCATCAATGCCAAGGTGAGTGTGGAACTATAAAATATATCCATTATCATTTTGTGTTTTTCAAATTAATTTGTACCTTTGCAGTTGACAACGATGGTTCCCCATCGTCTCCTGTCATCAGGAAAGAAACACCGAACAGAAGGGGTTACACCGCCCGCTGTTAGAATGAACACCGCCCACTGTTAGTTCTAACAGCGGGCGGTGTTATAATGCACAGCGGCCGCTGTGTTCTCGTTTCCCCTACCCTTTCTCCCCGTTACCCCGGCAGTTTCTCCCTGTTTCCCCGGGGGTTTCTCCCAGAGAGACGGCACCTCTCTGCCAGTCTCTATTCTGCACAACGTCGGTTCTGCTGTGCACTATTTAAAATACAAGGCGAACTTGTAGCCAACGGTCAGGGTGAACACGCTGTTCTTGCTGTCCTTCACACCGGGGAAGCTGTTCGAGCCACTTGCCCTGTTCGGTCTTGTGGCCCGCCAGTTCGCTGGTGACGCTGAGGGCATTGAGCATGTCCAGCTTCTTCTCGCTGTCGGCGTTGGCCTCCTCGCTGTTCAGCAGATGCAGGTAGATGTTGTAGGCGTCGCGGAAGTGCATGTGACTATAGAGCGTGTCGGCTATTTTCTTGTTCTCGCTGAACGATGAAACGCCCGCTGCGGTCTGTCCCGGGGCATCCTGCCGGGCATCACGCCCCGTGCAGCCGGCGGTCAGCAGCACCGTTGCCATCAGTATGATAAAGATCTGGACTTGTCGCATAAGGTCTATGTTCAGTTAAAACTATGTGGATTTGGTTGCAAAGTAAAAACTTTTTATCAAAAAGCCATCAAAAAGAGGATTTTTTTACTTACCTTTGCAGCGCCAATTGGTTCACTTGCCAAAGAGTGATAAAAGGGAACCGGGTGAGAATCCCGGACAGTCCCGCTGCTGTAAGCCGCCCTTCACGGGTGCAAACACATGAAAGCCACTGTCGGACAAGTCCTTGACGGGAAGGCGTTTGCACCAGGCGACAAGTCAGAAGACCTGCCGTTGGCGTCATGGATTACGATGTCTCGAGGAAAGACACGTGACGAACAGGATATGATGAAAGTTACGAAACGACTCGCCGTAGCAGCACTGCTACTGTGCTGTATGGCAGCGCATGCATTCGCGCAGCACACCGCGCCCGGCTCACTGGACAGCATCCAGCAGGTGGGCGAGGTTATTGTGTGGGCCAAGCCAACCTACCGCGAGGTCATTCCCAGCCACGTCATGAAGGGGGAACAGCTGGAACGGCTCAGCACCCACTCCATAGCCGACGCGCTGCGCTACTTTGCAGGCGTGCAGCTGAAGGACTACGGAGGCGTGGGAGGCATCAAGACCGTCAATGTGCGCAGCATGGGCTCCAGCCACCTGGGCATCTTCTACGACGGCATACAGCTGGGCAATGCCCAGAACGGACAGGTGGATTTGGGACAGTTCTCGCTGGACAACGTCGAGGAACTGTCGCTCTACAACGGTCAGAAGAGTGCCATCTTCCAGCCTGCCAGCGAGTTTGCCCACGCAGGAGCCATCTACATACGCACCCGCCGTCCACGGTTTCAGGACGACGAGCGCAGCCACCTGAAATTCAAGCTGAAGTACGGTTCGAGCGACATGCTTCGCTTCTCGGCCCTGTGGGAACAGAAGCTGTCGCAGACGGTCAGCAGCAGCGTCGGTGCGGAGTTCCTGAACAGCAGCGGCAAGTACAAGTTCCGCTACGAGCGCTACAAGGCCGACGGCACCCTGGCCTACGACACCACAGCCACCCGGCAGAACGGCGACATCTGGGCCCTGCGTGCCGAGGGCAACCTCTACGGCATCATCGAACAGGGAAGCTGGAACTTCAAGGCTTACACCTACCACTCCGAGCGCGGCATCCCCGGAGCCATCGTCAACAACGTATGGCGGCGCGGCGAGCGTCAGGCCGACCACAACTCCTTTGCGCAGGCCTCGCTCATGAAGAGCATCGGCACCCGCTACACCACACGCCTGCTGGCCAAGTATGCCTACTACCAGACGCACTACGTCAACCGAGACCCCAACACCATGCTGGTGGACAACACCTACCGCCAGCAGGAGTTCTTCGTCTCCACCTCTCATGTCTATGAACTGCTCGACGGGTGGAGCGCGTCGGTTGCCTACGACTTCAAGTGGAACAAGCTGAATGCCGACATGCGGGGCTTTGCCTACCCGCACCGCTACGCCAACATGCTCTCCGTGGCCACTGCCTACAACCAACCGTGGCTGAACGTACAGGGCTCGCTGATGGCTGCCTGGGTGAAGGACCACACGCGTACGCTGGGCAACAAACCCCACACCGACGCACTCACACCTGCCGTCTTCGTCAACGTCTTCCCCTTCGGCAACCGCAGCTTCTCCGTCCGCGCCTATGCCAAGCGCAGCTTCCGCATGCCCACGTTCAACGACCTTTACTACACCGACATGGGCAATGCCTTGCTGACACCCGAGACGGCCCTGCAGTACAACGTGGGCTTTGTCTTCGAGAAGGACTGGCAGAAAGGCTTCCTGCGCCACTTCCGCTGGCAGACGGATGCCTACTACAACAGCGTCCACGACAAGATTGTGGCTTACCCCAAGGGACAGCAGTTCCGCTGGACAATGCTCAACCTGGGAAAGGTACACATCAAGGGCATCGACGTGGAGACCGAACTGGGCGTCACTCCCCTGCCCTCGCTCCCCGACCTGCTGCTCTTGGCACGGCTGCAATACACCTACCAGGACGCACGCGACGTGACCAACCCTGCCGACACCTACTACAACGACCAGATACCCTACATTCCCTGGCACAGCGGCTCGGCCATTCTCGGCCTCAGCTACCGCCAGTGGGACGTGAACTACAGTTTCATCTATGCCGGAAAACGCTACAACCAGCAGGAGAACATAGTCTATAACTACATGCCTGCGTGGTACACGAGCGACCTCTCGGTGGGCTACCGGCTACAGGGGAAGGGCTACGCGCTGCGGCTGATGCTGGAAGTCAATAACCTGCTCGACCAGCAGTACGACGTCATCCTGAACTACCCCATGCCGGGACGGAACTTCGCGGTTACGCTGACGATGGAGATGTGAGATTGGTTAGCGGTTAGAGGTTAGAGGTTAGCGGTTAGCGAAAATTGTAAAATTAATGAAATTGAAAAATAAATTGTACATTGTAAATTGTTAAATTGTAAATTGAAAAGGGATTGTAAATTTGAATGATAAATAGAAAGTTCACAGCCTTAGTGCTAACGTTAGTGGTAGCGTTGACGTTCAGCAGCTGTCGCGAAGACCACCTGATTGTCTATGCCGAAGACACGGACACCGGCAAGGAGGCCGTAACGGGCGGCGACATCGTCGGTATGTACGTGCTCAACGAGGGAAACATGGGCAGCAACAAGTGTACACTGGACTTCCTCGACTTGTCGGGCAACAGTCCTACCGTGCACTACTGGCGCAACATCTACAGCGAACGGAACCCGTCGGTGGTGAAGGAACTGGGCGACGTGGGCAACGATATACAGCTGTACGGCTCGCGCATGTGGATTGTCGTCAACTGCTCCGACAAGGTGGAGGTGGTACGTGCAGACAACTGCCAGCGCATCGGGCAGGTCAACATACCCAACTGCCGCAATGTGGTGTTCCACGACCGCTATGCCTACATCAGTTCCTACGTCGGCCCTGTCGATTTGCAGGCAGAGGCACAGATAGGCATGGTCTATCAGGTGGATACGCTTTCGCTGGAGATTGTCAATACGGTGCAGGTGGGCTACCAGCCCGAGGAGATGGCCGTCGTCGGCGACAGACTCTACGTAGCCAACAGCGGCGGATACATTGCCCCCGTCTATGACCACACGGTGAGCGTCGTGAACCTGAACACCTTCAGCGAGGAAAGGAAAATGGACGTGGGCGTCAACCTGCACCGCTGCCGTGCCGACAAGTACGACCAGCTGTGGGTGACGTCACGCGGCAACTACTGCGACCAGAATGCCCGCCTCTACTGGTTAGAGAAGGATGCGCACGGACAGATGCAGGTGGGCGGCTCACTGCCCCATGCCGTCAGCGACCTGTGCATCGTGGGCGACTCGCTCTACTTCTTCGGTTCCGAGTGGAACGAGGAGGCACAGCGCAACACCATCAGCTTCGGCATCGTCAATGTGCGCACCCACCAGCTGGTTGCCGACCGTCTGACAACAGCCCCCGAAGTGGCTGCCATGCGCATGCCCTACGGCATCATCGTCAACCCGCAGGACCGCGACTTCTACCTGATGGATGCCAAGAACTACGTGTCGAGCGGCGAACTGCTGCACTTCCTCTCTGACGGTACGTTTGACTGGAAAGTTACCACGGGCGACATACCGGCACACGCCGCGTTCGTCACCTCAAAAAATATTCCGCAGGGCGGTGGTGACACACCGGGCGGCGACGAGAACCGAAACTTGATTCTGGCCGTCGATGAATACGTGCCGGCACCGGGACAGTTTGTCAACAACCTGCCGGAGGCTACTGCCGACGACACCTGGGAGAGCATGCTGCGCAAGTGTACGGAACGCCTGGCAAACGGAGTCGGAAACCTGGTGACACTGGGCGGATGGGGCGGCTACCTGACCTTCCACTTCCAGCACCCGGTAGTCAACGCAGCTGGTCAGCGCGACTTTGCCATCTGGGGCAATACGTTTACAGGCAATTCGGAACCGGGCATCGTCATGGTCAGCACGGACGACAACCACAATGGCAAGCCTGACGACGAGTGGTACGAACTGAAAGGCAGCGAGTACACGAATGCCACGCACAACTATCAGCTGACCTACACCTACCGTCCCATGCAGGACATCCCGTGGGCGGACAACCAGGGGAACACAGGCGTTCTGCCCCGCAACGGATACCACGAGCAGGAATACTTCCCGCTGTGGCTCACCGGCAAGGGCACGCTGACCTTCAGCGGCTCACGGCTGCCGGACAATGCGACCGCTGCCGACGGCAGCTACACGCTGCATGCATTCGGCTACGGCTATGCCGACAACCTGCCCAACAGCAACCGCGAGGGATGCGCAATGGACATCGGATGGGCGGTGGACAACAGGGGCAACAGCGTCCGGCTGACACACATCGACTTCGTCCGCGTCTATAACGGCATGCACCAGGTATGCGGCAACCTGGGCGAGACATCAACGGAAATCACGGGAGCAGAAGACCTGCACCCCCGACTGACAACAGCAAGTAATTCACCTTTATATTATTAACAAACAAAACAAAACCAGAATGGAAACAAAAAAGATTCTATCAGCACTGCTGATCACTGCTGCTTTGACAGCATCGTTCACATCGTGTAGCAAGG